>Ga0265314_10000554_pt1 | contig 47642 bp, 40 predicted proteins | sample 4126metaG_FD_203106 | JGI IMG/M metagenome (GOLD analysis project Ga0265314, IMG submission 203106) | Rhizosphere microbial communities from Carex aquatilis grown in University of Washington, Seatle, WA, United States - 4-1-26 metaG | ecosystem: Host-associated > Plants > Roots > Rhizosphere >... | reverse complement strand
GACGCGTTCCAGTTCTGTCCGTTGGACATCTGTGAGATCGACAACCGGCGCAACTCGTGACATCGGGTCCAGCTTTCACGATTTACGCCTTAGTGTAAAGGACTTAACGGTCAGCACACTAGCTTCGGTAAAGATGCTCTCGCCAAGCGCCTCGGCCACGAACCCTCCGTCGGCCTCCTGCGTCACTTCAAAGACCAGTTCGTTCATTTGCTTCATCTTACGAGTCGCCTCCTGTGCCGGCAAGCTCGGCGCGCTCCTGCTTGCGAACAGGCGGGGGCGAGTTAGAATAGGTCGGCGTTGGGGCCCATCACCCAACTCTGCGAAAACCGCGCTTTAGATTTGGACCGGAAAAATTATGACCACATCACCCACAAAACCCCAACTGTCGCATTTGCTTTCGGGCTTCGACCTGCACGGGCTAGCCTTGCGGAACCGCGTCATCATGGCACCCCTCACACGCGGCAGAGCCGGGCGCGAACGCGTCCCGAACGATCTGATGGCGGAGTATTATGTGCAACGCGCCTCCGCTGGAATGATTATCACCGAGGCCACGGTCGTCTCCCAACAGGGTAATGGCTGGGTCGATTCTCCGGGTATTTACAACGACGCCCAGGAGTCGGGTTGGCAGCGAATCGTCCGGGCTCTTCACTTGAAGGGCACGCCGGTGTTTCTTCAACTCTGGCATTGTGGCCGTGCCTCGCACAGCGCCTTCCATGGAGGTCAGCCGGCAGTCTCGGCGTCTGCTATCAGGATCAACGGGGACTACATCCACACTCCGGTGGGCAAGCTAGCTTATGAAACTCCTCGCGCTTTAGAGACGGCCGAGGTGCCTGCCGTGGTCCAGGATTACCGGCGAGCGGCCGAGCGGGCGAAGACGGCCGGCTTTGACGGCGTGGAAATCCACGCGGCCAACGGCTACCTGATCGACCAGTTCCTTCAGTCGAAGACGAATCATCGAACGGATCGGTATGGTGGTAGCATCGAAAACCGATTTCGGTTCTTGAGGGAGATCGTCGAAGTCATTCTCACCGTTTGGCCGGCGAGCCGGGTTGGAGTGCGCCTTGCCCCGAACGGAGTTTTCAACGACATGGGTGCCCCGGATTTCCGGGAGACGTTCACTTATGCCGCCAGCCAATTGAATCCCTTCGGGCTGGCCTACCTGCATGTAGTGGACGGCCTGGCGTTCGGCTTTCATGAACTGGGCAAGCCGATGACTCTCCCTGAATTTCGCGCCGTGTTCTCCGGACCCCTGTTGGGCAACTGCGGTTACACCCAGGAAACAGCGGAGGCGGCGATTGCTTCAGGGCAGGCGGACCTTATCGCCTTTGGCCGGCCCTTCTTGAGCAATCCGGACCTGGTCGAACGCTTCGAAAACGGATGGGACCTCAATCCTCCAGCGGACCTGAAAGTGTGGTCCGCGCCGGACGCCAAGGGGTACACGGATTTTCCCTTCCATCCCCGATCATGATTCGGGCCCACGCCGCACCCGCGCGGCGAGCATCCTTCATCCGCAGTCTGGAATTCAATCCCAGGGCAGCAACTCGATCCCGTTGCTCTGGGCCCTCAAGCGGCGCACCCGCACTCCGCTGCCCTCGCCCTCCTCGTAGTACGAAACCAGCACCGTGCCGTCTCTCAGCTCAACCGTGGAAGGGTATGCCCCCGGCGTAGTGTCGATCTGATAAGGCCCTTGCCAGGATTTGCCCTCATCCCGGCTTATGTGAAGCGCGGTGGCTGGCAGGCGGTGGGTAAGGAGGATCTCTCCGGTGCTCAACCGCGTCAGATGCGGGCAGTGACCAGGAAACCCGATGTCTTGGACCGATGACCATGTGCGGCCTTGATCCCGGCTGGTGGCGAAATGCATGTTCACTCGATCTCCGCGTAGCGCGGCAAAAAGTGTCCCATCTTTCAATATCACGAAATCGGTCTCAGCATCCAAACGCACTCCGCTGCCTTTGCCGATCGGAATAGGCTCGCACCAAGTCTTGCCACCATCCGTGGAACGGATGATCCCGCCGTAGGCCGTTGCGCCGTCCTCGCGATACACGCCGAGAATGCGAGTCCCATCAGGCAGTTCCCGCACCGGGGCCGAGCTGGGCCATCCTGGGGCAACGAGCTGAGGCTCTGGGTCCCAAGTCTTCCCACCGTCTCTCGATGTCACCAGGCAGGTATCGCAGAGGACTGATTTGTCCGCCTGGGGCCGGTAGGTGAAAAAACTGCAGACCACGCTGCCGTCCCACATTTGGGCGATGTGCGGGTCACGGTCGTCGAATGGGCCATCGAACAGGACCCGTGGCGCGCTCCAGGTACGGCCTTCGTCCTTGGATCTCACCTCGCAAACGCGCCCGCCGCGAGGGAAGTCGGCCTTGGGCAAAGACACGTGGCCATACCCGGCGTAAAACACGCACATTAGGTCGCCGTTGGTCAATCGGCAGAGATCCGTAAAAGCCTGGTACGTTCCCGCCGCTTCACCTCGAGAGATGACCTTAAAGGCCGGTCCTGGTGGGGCCGCATTGGCGCTGCCTGCTCCTGTCTCCAGCCACTCCCGGTTGAAACGCGTGAAGGTAAGGAACTGATATCCTTGGTCTGCGCCGCGTTCCCAGAGAACCCCGACGCTCTGGTCCTTCAGAACCGTGAGGTCGGAATATGCTGCCGGACCGGCGGAGATGGGGCGCTCCAGGGTGAAGGTCTGGGCCTCATCGTAGCTGACACGAACCACAAGGTTGGAGCGGCCGGGGCCCCTGGGTCCGGTCCAGAGAATTCGGTTGCGGTCGCTCCCGGATGACTGGCTAGTGAAACGCTCGGTCGCACAGCAGACCGGCGTCACTTTTTCCGCTGAGCGCGGCGGCGACCAGGTGCGCCCGCCGTCGTTGCTGATTGCCTGCCAACGGTGGTTCCCGCTCTGTTGGCGCACGTCGATCATGAGGTGCCCGTCCGCCAGTTCCACCAACTGGCATTCATCGCCGGCCAGCCCAGGGACCAGCCCGCCGCGTTGCCAGCTCTTGCCGTGATCCTCGCTGAACATGGCGAAATCCCCCCAAGGTTCGAAACGCCACATCGGAACCACGAGGCGTCCGTCGCGCATTTGGATCCCGCCACCCGGCCCAGCGACACTGCACCGCCACTTCGGATCCGCCATGTCACGGCTGACGCTGGTCAAGTCGATCGCCTCCGACCAAGTGACCCCATTGTCATCGCTAGTGCGGGCCAGAACTTGACTGTCATCGGTCCCTGGCCGGGCCGTGTCGGTGTTGCGCCCTGGCTTGCACCTCAGGTAGAAAAGCCACACCCGGCCGCTCTGCTGATCGGTCAGTGTGGCGGGGTTGCCGGCGGACCACTTTTCTCCGGGGTCCTCGATGATCATGAGGTTCGACCAAGTGGCGCCGTTGTCGGTACTTCGTTTGGCGACCAGATCGATGTCGTTCCCATCGTAGCCGGGATCTCCCAGGTTGTATTTGCGCCCCTCGGCAAAGGCTAGCAACGAACCATCAGGTGACCTTTCAATCGCCGGGATGCGGTAGGCGAAGTAGCCCTCCCGCCCCGAAACGAAGACGTCTGTCGATTGATACAGCGGCTCCGCCCGGAGGACCAGCGCTAGCAGCGCAACTCCAACCAAGGCCTGCAAAGCTGATGCCAATTTGCACCCCGCGTGTTCACGGCACGAGGGGATCAGGGGAAACACCTGATCGGAGAGCCGCCCCTCCGGGCAGAGCGCTGGGGCTGTCGCCGGTTTCAAGGGGGAGATCACGATCGTGTGAGCCATGACCTGCAGAGGCAAGCGGGCGGCGGGTTCATGCGGCTGATTAACGGCCAGATTGGGACCGTGAGCAAGTTTAGAACGTGGGTTTTCCACCCCGGAAGAAAGCATCGAACTATCGCGGGAGCCGGCGGCCACTGAGTCTTGCCAAAGCGGCCGCAAACACCGCTCCTCTGCAGCCTATGAGCAGAGTCGCCAAGAGAATGGCACTACTGTTATGCGTAGCGGAACGGTATGGGCTGCCTGCAGGCCCGGGAGAGGTGCCGCATGCCTTAAGGAGACACACCCCCGAACCCCTATGGCGAGGATTGAGCCTCTTGCCCGCCTTTGGGGAGCTGAGAGTTTGTGTTTGCTCTGGGTTTTTCCCGCGGCTCGCCAAGACTTCCATTTTGATTCCTCCATGAGCCGGGAGGTGTTGGAGAATTATCTTTCTCGGTCCATTTCTTTCACCGAACTGTTGCATGACGATCTCACCAAGCCTGGCAACAAACGGGGCGTGGATCCCCGGGATAATCTGCGGCTCATTCTGGATACCAAGGCCACGTTCGTGGGCCGCGCTCTCATGGTTTGGGGCCGGGAAAACAATCTGTCGGAGTTCCTGGAAACTGCGAAGCCGTAAGCGTTCGCCCTCCACCAGGGCGGCCCCGAAATCATTCTGCAGGCCGCTGCCTTTGAGATCGTAACCCGCGGCGTGGTCTGCTTTGACCTCTGACCCGACGCACATTCAAACCCTGCTTTGCGGTTTACTTGCACTGGCGGGTTGGTAGTCTGGCTCCCATGTCTGAGATCGTGGATTATGTTAATCATGGCGCGTCGTTGATCACGCCGGCGGTTGTGGATAAGGTGCTGCGCAAGCTGCCGCTCTGGAAGGCGGAGTTCACCCAAATCAGCGCGCCTCAGTTCCCGCACTTGATCAGCCAATTGGAGTTTCTGGCTGACGTGGTTGAGGACTTTGCCGAGGGCGCCTACAAGGACCTGTCCTACGTGGCTTTTGCCGGGGCGGTGTTCGCCATTACCTATGCGCATAAGAAAACGGATCTCATCCCGGACCATAAGGCCGAGGGGCGGGCGGACGATTCCAGCGTAGTACGCGCTATTTTGATTCAATACGAAAAAGCATTGGCCAAGTACGCCGCTTCCCACGGCCACGAGTGGAGCAGGATTACGACTAAGCCCTAGGAAGGCTTTTGCGGGACGCCGTAGTGGCGATTGAACCCGATTCCGGCCTTGGGTGTGACCCGAGCGCGAGACCTCGGATGTCGACCCCGGCCGAGGACTCCAACCGCCAGGCTCGGTGCACAAACCGCTGTTATTTGTCCCGTCATGATGGAGCCAGAAATCAACAATACGCGCGAAAAGGCGCTCCAGATTAACCTGGATCCCAAGCCCTACGGCGCCTTCGCTGAGATCGGCGCTGGCCAGGAGGTCGCACGTTGGTTCTTCCGCGTTGGGGCGGCAGCGGGCACTATCGCCAAGAGCATCTCCGCCTACGACATGACGGTGAGCGATGCGATCTATGGCCCTTGCGAGCGCTATGTGAGCCGTCAGCGGCTCCAGACCATGCTCAATTACGAGTATGATCTCCAGCACGGCAGGCTTTCCGCCAAGCGGGGCGACACGACCTCCTTTTTCGTCTTCGCCAATACGGTCGCAGCTCGCAGCTATGGCCGCCAAGAGGATGGGCACGGCTGGATGGGAATTCGATTTCAGACCCGGCCCAAGGCGCCGCCTTCAGACATCATCATCCATGTCCGGATGGTTGATCGCGAAAACGTGGCGCAGCAAGAAGCCTTGGGTATCATGGGCGTGAACCTCATCTACGCCGCGCTCTACCTGCATTCGCGTCCTGAAGCTCTCGTCGAGTCGTTGATGGATAGTCTGGGGCCGGAGCGTGTCGAGGTGGACATGATTAAGTTTTCAGGGCCGGATTTCCCCAAATTGGACAATCGGCTCATGGCGCTGCAGTTGGTCCAGCACGGCCTCACCAACGCGGCCATGTTCACCTCTACCGGCGAGGTTGTCCAAGCCGCCGAGGTTCTCTACAAGAAGCCCATACTGGTGGCTCGAGGGACCTTTAGGCCGGTCACTCGCACTGCCGTGGATATGCTCGAAAGTGCCCGAGAGGAGTTCCTCCGCGACCCGGATTTGTCCGGTGAGGAACCGGTGGTCTTGACGGAGATGACCCTCAAAAACCTGGCGGAGGGCGGCGTGATCGATCACAAGGACTTTCTTGACCGGGTTGACATCCTAACTGCGTTGGGCCGGACGGTTCTCATTTCCAATTACGGCGAGTTCTACCGTCTGGCAGGGTATCTGTTCCGCTACACCAAGAGGAAAGTCGGGATTGTTCTGGGAACGCCCACCCTGCACGAGATCTTCGAGGAGAAGTACTACGTAGATCTCGAGGGTGGCATTCTCGAGTCGTTCGGGCGCCTGTTCAAGAATGCACTCAAGCTCTACGTCTATCCCTTCAAAGATCCGGCCTCAGGGGTGATGGTCACTCCCGAGAACCTCGAGGTGGCTCCCCATCTTCGTCACCTGCTCACTTACCTGATGGAGAACGGCCACATCCAGGGGCTACGGCATATTCACGAAGACTGTCTCCCCATTTTCTCACGGGACGTGCTGGGACGCATCAAGAGCGGAGATGTCTCTTGGGAACCCATGGTCCCTCCCCAAGTGGCCTCCATGATCAAAGAGCGCCGGCTTTTCGGCTGCCGCGGCTAATGGCTTGCTCCCGGCATCGGAAATTCTTTCTGAGCGCCGGTCTGGCTTTGTTCACGACTGCCGGCTGTCAAGCGCCCAGCTCGCGCCCCGTTCCCCGACCGGTCGCGCCTGCTCCGGCTAGAGCGCAGGAAGCAGCCCCTGAGATGCCGCTCGGTCCGGATGCGATTGTCGCCAAGGCCACTGCCTTCCACCAATCGACTGTTTATCAGGAGCGGTATCCAAGTTTCCGTGGCTGTTCCTTTCTGTCCGAAAGCGGTGAGTATGTGGTCTCCTTCACCGACACCAGCGCCTCAAAGGGTATCAAGTACTACCTGGATTCGCGCGGGCGATTCCGGGATTTCCTCTTGGTCAACCATTGGTATTGAGCATGCCCCAGTTGACGAATGACTCTCTAGCCCCGGCACGCCCGTTCGGGCTCCCCTCACCACTTGACCTCTTTACACCGTGTTCCGGAATACGAGAACCCTAGTTTGGTTCGTTGTCGGGGCGCTCGGCTCCCCCCTAACTACCGCCGCGGCCGAACTGCGCGTTTGGGCAGCCTCTAGCCTAACCGAAAGCCTCCAGGAGATCGCCGCGACCTACGAGGGTTCGGGGGGTGAACACATCTTGTTCAATTTCGGTGCGTCCAGCCTGCTTGCCCGGCAAATCCAGGAAGGCGCCCCTGCGGACCTGTTCTTCTCAGCCGATGAGGCCAAAATGAATAGCCTCGACGCACAGGGCCTGCTCGCCGAGGGGACCCGGAGGGACCGACTCTCCAACTCCCTCGTCATCGTTGTGCCAACCGACAGTCACCTGCGAATCTCGTCGCCGGAAGATCTGACCACCTCCGCGGTTAAACGCCTGGCTTTGGCCGATCCAGAGGCTGTCCCGGCCGGCATCTACTCTCGCACTTTCCTTGAGAAGAAAGGGCTCTGGGCAGTCCTCGCGCCAAAAGTTGTGCCGGCCGCGAGCGTGCGCGCTGCGATGGCGGTTGTGGAGAGCGGTGATGTCGATGCCGCGATGGTCTACAAGACCGACGCAACCGTTTCTCGGAAAGTGAAGATCGCCTGTGAAATCCCGGGCGGGACCGAGCCGCCGATTCGCTACCCCATGGCGGTCTTGAAACGCGCTAGGGATCCGGGGGCGGCCACGCGTCTGCTCAACTACCTCGACTCCGCAGAAGCCGGGCGGGTGTTCCAGCGCCACGGATTCATCGTCCTTGCCCACTCAAATCCAACAAAATGAGGATTCCTCTTATCTCGGGTTTGCATCGTTAGCGGAGGCGCTATCATGGCTGCTGGCGACTGGCAAATCGTGGGCTTTACGGCGTGGGTATCGGCCCTCGCCACCGTGTTGATTCTGCCCTTCGGGCTGGGTGTGGCCTGGATTCTCGCTCGCCGGCAATGGCCAGGGAAATCGCTGGTCGAGACCCTCGTGGCCTTGCCCCTGGTGATGCCACCCGTGGCTACCGGTTTGCTCCTCCTGCGATTGCTCGGGCAGCGGGGAGTCTTGGGCAGCGTCCTGCATCGGCGGTTTGACCTCGACATCGTGTTCACCTGGCGCGCGGTCCTGCTGGCTTCGGCGGTAATGTCCTTCCCTCTGCTGGTCCGTTCTGCTCGCGTGGCCTTCGAAGGTGTCAATCCAAGGCTGGAACAGATCGCCCGCACGCTCGGCGCCGGTGATCTGCGAGTCTTCTTCACGATTACTTTTCCGCTCGCGTCGCGTGGTATCGTGGCTGGTACCCTGCTGGCCTTTGCTCGTGCTCTTGGAGAATTTGGGGCGACCGTCATGGTGGCAGGGAACATCCGCGGCCAGACGACGACGATTTCGCTGGCGATTTTCCACGCGGTTGAAGTCGGGCAGGACGGCCTCGCCTATCGGTTTCTGGGGATCTCGGTTGCCTTGGCCTTTCTGGCAGTTTGGACCAGCGAGTATCTCAACAGCCGTAACCGAGCGCACTAGGATGAGCCTGATCCTAAAACAGATCTCGCTGCCCCTCGCACCTTTCGTCCTGGAGTTGGATGTGGAGATCAACTGCCAAGTCACTGCAATCGTTGGCCCTTCCGGCGCCGGCAAAACCTCATTGCTGGATCTGATCACCGGCTTGCGCCGTGCGAGGTCAGCATTCGTCCAGCTGGACCAGTCGGTCCTGACGGACACGGCTCGACGAATTTGGGTTCCGACTCGCCACCGTGGCATGGGCTACGTTCCCCAAGATTTAGCCCTGTTTCCGCATCTCTCCGTGCGAAATAACCTCCTTTATGGGCATCGCCTCCACGGCAACCCCAGCCGCTTGTTCACTTTTGACCACGTGACTGAGGTTCTGGAGATCAGTTCCCTAGTGCAACGTCGCGTCACGGACCTCTCAGGAGGCGAGCGGCAGCGGGTCGCCTTGGCCCGCGCCCTCCTTACCGCTCCAAGGCTCCTCCTCTTGGACGAGCCTCTCGCCAGTCTCGACATCCCCCTGAAGGCCCGAATCATCCCCTACCTCGCGCGCGTGCGCGACGAGTTCAAGCTCCCCATGCTGTATGTCTCTCACGATCCTGACGAGGTTATCACCCTGTGTGAGGAGGCGCTGATCCTGGAGCGGGGCAAAATCGTGCGGCGAGGCCCGCCTGCACAACTATTTGGGCAGAGTCTCTCGATCAGGCGAGAGGGCCTTTGAGCGGCAATCCAAACGCCTGACTCCCGGCCAACTATCCCAAGCCGGGAGTCCTTAGCAACCAAGCCTAACCCTCCAGCATCCCACCGGGCGGCGCCGTTGCCAAACCCGGGAGTCGGCGGGACGGTGGCGCGGGGATCCTTCTCAGCTCGCGGGCGTTTCCTCCGGGAGCTGCTGCGGCTTGTCAGCGGCGGTCTGGCGGAAGCGACGCTTTGACTTGATGCCCGCGAAGTCGAACTTCACGTGGTAAACGCCTTCGCCCAGGTTGGACTCCATCTTCTCGGTTACGTTGTAGAAGACCGAGAGCATTGGATGGTTGTTGGCGAGAATGTCAGCGGTGAAACCGGTAATACCGTTCTCCTGCGCAATTTCGCATAAATAACCGAGCAAGAACGTCCCTAACCCGCGGTTCTGGTAATCATCGTGCACCGTGATGGCCACCTCGGCGTAGTTGGTAGCCGCATTCCGGAAATACCGGCCTACGCAGATCATTCGCTCACGTCCTTCGAAAGGCATCAAGCCGACTATGGCCATGTCGTTGTGGTAATCGAGGGTGACGAACTTCTGCACTTGCTCGTGCGGCAAATGCCGTATTAGCGAGAAGTAGCGCTGCAAAATCGTTTCCTGCGAATGCGAATAGAACAATTCGCGCAACAGCGATTCGTCCGTCGGTTGGACAGGACGCAACTTGACGCGCTGGCCGCCTTTGGCCACAACGCTGGTTTCGTATTTCTTGGGGTAGGGTTGCAGCCCAGCGGGCAAGGAGATTTGATTTGGATGCACCAACCGCCGATCCCGCGCTTCCTTCATCAGGTCGTCGCGGAACTTTGGATGCGCCACGTGGATGAGCGCGAGCGTCCTCTCCCTGACACTCTTTCCGTGCAGGTAAGCAATGCCGTATTCGGTCACCACGTAGTGGATGTCCGCGCGCGTGGTCACTACGCCGGCTCCTGAGCGAAGCCGCGAGACGATCCGCGTTACCGTGTCGTTCTTGGTCGTCGAGGTGAGCGCGATGATCGGTTTGCCGCCTTCGCTTCGCGCCGCTCCCCTAATGAAATCCACCTGCCCCCCGAACCCGCTGTAGAATCGATCACCGATCGAGTCGGCGCAAATCTGTCCGGTCAAGTCTACCTCAATGGCAGAACTGATCGAGACCATCTTGTGGTTGCGCGCAATGTTGAACGGGTCATTCGTGAATTCAGTCGGTCGGAACTCGAACGCGGGGTTGTTGCTGATGTAGTCAAAGAGGCGCCGGTCGCCGAAGCAAAAGGAGGATACCACCTTGCCCGGCGAGAGCGTCTTGAGCCTGCCGTTAAGGATCCCCGCTTCCATCAGTGGGATCACGGCTTCCGAGAACATCTCGGTATGCATCCCCAGGTCTTTCTTGCTCATCAGGGCGGCCATCACCGCGTTGGGAATCTCTCCAATTCCAGTCTGCAAGGTCGCCCCGTTCTCCACCAGCGAGGCGATGAAATCCCCGATCTTTGTTGCTTCGAGTGAGGGTTCCTCGTTCTTGTGTTCTAGGATCGGGAGATCGCTTTCGACGATCGCGTCGATGTTCGAGAGGTGGACGAAGCTATCCCCCAGCGTCCGAGGCATATTCTTATTCACCTCGGCGACCACATAGGCGGCGCTCTCCACTGCCGCCTTCACGACGTCCACCGACACGCCATAACTGCAATAGCCGTGTTCGTCGGGCGCGCTGACCTGCACCAGCGCCACGTCCAAGTGCATCTGCTTGCGTCGGAAGAGGGCGGGGATCTCACTCAAAAAGATCGGTGTAAAGTCCGCGACTCCTTCGTTGACCGCCTGGCGAACATTCGGCCCGATGAAAAAAGCATTGTGGCGGAAATTGGCGAGCAGGTCCTTGCTGGCGTATGGGGCCGCGCCGAACGTCAAGATATGCATGATCTCCACGTCGTATACCTCAGGGCCTCGCAGGGCCAAGGCCTTAACCAACTTCTGGGGCGCCGCGCAACCGGAGCCGATGAACAGGCGCATGCCGCTCCGCACGCAGGTCAAGGCTTCCTCCGCCGAACACACTTTTGGGGTCTTTTTCAAGCTAGACATAGTCGAATTCAAAATCTAAATCACCTAATTCAATGACCAAAACCGTATAAGTGTGGCTGGTAAAAGCCAACACAAATTTTGGCAAGGTCTGGCCAGATTTAGCCATCGTCTGCGCGCCTTCCGGCATCAAACCGCCCTCAAAAACGGTGGCTTGCTAAGGCCACTTCCTAACGGTATGGTCAGTGCATGGTTGAACGCATTCTCACCATCCTGGCGTTGATGGTGGTGGGCATTTCGGTGGCTCCTGCCGATGTCGTCCAGTTGAAAGATAAGGCGCAGCTGACGGGTAAAATCCTGGCCGAGAAGAAGGACCAGGTTGTGGTGGATCTTGGCTATACCGTCCTGGTCGTGCCGCGATCCGCCGTGCAGAAGATCACCAAAGCCACCGCGGCGGAGGAGGTCAACGCTGTCCCTCCCACCGCGCCCCCCGCGGGAGGAACCAAGGACGCTGGCGCTGGCAGCCCCATGGTCGCCCCTGCCGAAACCCATACCGGGCTTTACACCGCCTCTGCGAGTCCCTTGCCTGAACGAAGCGTGCGGGAATTGGTCAATGAGCTGGGCGAGGCTGTGGTGCAAGTGCGCACTCCAAGCGGTCTGGGCTCCGGTTTTTTCATCAATGACGAAGGCTATCTGATCACTAACTTCCATGTCATCGAGGGTGAGACTCAAATCTCCGTCGAGGTTTACGCCCTCAAGGGGGGGCAACTGGACCGCAAGAGCTACAAGCAGGTCAGAATCATTGCCATGAACAAGTTCGATGATCTGACCTTGCTCAAGATCGAAGACCCGGGCGCGCCCCGCTTTGCCAGGGTGCTTCTGGGTCAGACCGATAGCCTCTCCGTGGGCGAGCGAGTCTTTGCCATTGGCAGTCCTTTGGGGTTGGAACGTACCGTCACTGAGGGTATCATCAGTACTAAGACCCGGCAGATGCAGGGTGAACTCTATCTCCAAACCACCGCGCAGATTAACCCCGGCAACAGTGGGGGACCACTCTTCAACCTCCGGGGCGAAGTGGTGGGGATTACCAACATGAAACTCACCTTCGGCGAGGGATTGGGATTCGCCATCCCTGTTGAACAGGTCCGCTTCTTTCTCAATCACCGCGACGCCTTTTCGTACGATAACGACAACCCGAGCAACGCCTACCGTTACCTGGAACCGCCCAAGCGGATGCAAAAGGCGCCCACAGGGGATAAGGAGTGACGTTGTTCCTCCGGGGCCCCGAGGGTAGGACTGGCTAAGCCTCGGTGGCCGCCGACAGTTTTGCTTCGCACGCTCGATATTCAACAACTAACTCTATCATGATCAGATCTCGACTCTCCCTAATGCTAGCCACCGCGCTAACGGTGGCCTGGACCTCCGCAGCAGCCGTTCCCGCCCCCGAGCAACTCCTGCCTGCCGATACCCTTGCGGTGTTCGCCGTGCCGGATTGGGCCAAGTGCGAGGCGGCCCGCAACGACACTCCGGTCATGCTCCTGTGGCGTGATCCCGCGCTCGCGGCCTTCCGCGAGAAGTTCATGGCCAAGCTGACCAAGGACGTCATTACTCCTCTCGAAGGTCAACTCGGGATCAAATTCTCCGACTATAGTTCTCTGGCCCAGGGCCAGGTTACCTTGGCCATCATCCAAAATGGCTGGACGGGCTCCAGCGATCCAGTTCCTGCCTTGCTTCTGATCATCGACACTCGCGACAAAAGCGACCAACTCAAGAAGAACCTGGATGAAGTTAAGAAGAAGCTCGCTGATTCCGGCAAGACTCTTAAAACCGATAAGATTCGTGATGTCGAGTTCGCCACCTTGGTGGTGGATTTGGCCGAATTAGGGCAGGGCATCCATAAGGCCTTCCCTGGCGTCGGGCCTGATGGTCAAAAAGACGGCGCCAACGGCGCTGGCGACAAGAAGGAAGACTCCGGCAAAAGCGGAGCTACCATCCAGTTGACGTTCGGACAGAGTGGTTCGCTCCTTGTGGCTGGCCTTAGCGTCAAGGGTTCGATCTCGGCTGAGCTCGAGAAAGTCCTGGCTCGGCTTGGCGGCGGTTCCGTTCCTTCCTTGGCCGAGCAGCCGGACTTCGAAGCTTGCAGCAAGTCGGTTTTCCGGGAAGCCCAGAGCTACGCTTGGTTACATTTCGCGCCTCTGGCCGATGTCTTCACCAAAGCCGCGGCCGACTCAGCCTCGAAACAGGGCGGCAATCCCGCCATGTCCCCCGGCAAAGTGCTGTCGGCCTTGGGTTTGAACACGATCAAGACCCTCTCTTTCGGCGCCCGTCAGAGCCCCGATGGACAGTCGGTCGATATGTTCCTAGGCTCGCCCGAGGACCAGCGGAAGGGGTTGGTGCGATTCCTGACCACCGAACCGAAGGATGCCAGCCCTCCGGCCTTTGTGCCTTCCGATGCCGTCCAGTTTAGCCGCTGGCGGGTCGACGGTCAGAAGGCCTGGGCCACTCTGGAGTCTATTTTCAACGAGGTCTCACCTGGAACGATGGGCTTCTTCCTCACCCAGTTGGAGACTGGACTGAAGCAAAAAGATCCCAGCTTTGATTTTAAGAAAAACTTCATCGGCAACTTGGGGGACGACATCATTGTCTACCAGAAGGCACCGCGCGGCCAGTCGTTGGCTGAGCTAAGTTCCGCGCCACAACTATTCCTCATCGGATCTCCGAATGGGGACCAGATCATCCAGTCCTTCAAGACCATTATTTCGCTGGCTCCTTTTCCTCCGGCGCCGGCCGATCGTGAGTTTTTAGGCAGGAAGATCTACTCCCAGCCGCTTCCGGCCATGCCCAACGGCGCGGGGGGGAGCACGGCAGAGCGGAGTTTGATGTTCTGTGCCAGTGGCGGCTACGTAGCCATGAGTACCGACTCGGCCATCTTGGAAGAATACCTCCGGAGCAGCGACACCAAGCCGAAACCTCTGAGTGAAACGGCCGGCCTGGCCGATGCCGCGCAGAGAGTGGGCGGCATGGGCACCGGGCTCTTTGGCTACCAGAACGACCAAGAGAACGTGAAAATGGTATTCGAGATGGTTCGCAACAACGCCGACACCTTCCTCAAGGCCTTCGACGCCCTGCCGTTCGCCTCAAAACCCGGTGACGACATCGGCAAGACCGTTAAGGAATGGGTCGATTTTGCTCTGCTTCCGTCTTACGACAAGATCTCCAAGTACTTCTACCTGAGTGTTTACGCGGCCAAGCTTGGCCCTGAGGGATACACCCTGAGGGTGTTCACGCCTACGCCACCGCAACTGAAGCACTAGGTCGGTGGGTCTTGGCTCGCCGGCTCGTTACCTTCGGTGGGCGGCCGCCTCACCGAAAGCCTGCGAGCGTCGGCTTCGTAGCTGCCGTGATCGGGCGGCGTGCTTGGGGCCTCGGTCCACACCAGCGCCTCGAGCAGCACCGAAACGGCCCGTTGCTCCAACTCGGTTAACCAAGTTTTTGGCACTGTTCCTGCAAATGATGCCGACCGTGACTGACTCGCCGACATCCGCTACCGCAGCCGAAGCGCCCGGAAAGCGCACCGCCACACTCTCGCCACTCAGGCACGCGTGGCTGCTCTGCGCGCTGGTTCTGCTCTCTGTTCAACCCGCGATCGCCGCGCCCTTTATTTCCAGCTTCAGCCCTACCAGCGGGGCGCCAGGGACCGCTGTCACCATTGGAGGTAGCGGCCTCTCCCGGGTGGTGGACGTGTTCTTTGGCAGCGGCTCCGCCCAGTTCACCATCGTCAGCGACTCCCAGATCAACGCCTTGGTCCCACCCGATGCGACCACCGGGCCAATTACCGTCAACGCCAACATCGGCACCTACTCCACAAAACAGAATTTCACCGCCGCTCCGCGCATCAGCGACTTCTTTCCCACATCCGCCGCTCCCGGCAGCAGCATAACCATCGACGGCGCGAATTTCATTTCGGGTGGCACCACAGTGAAGTTCAACGGGGTGACGGCCTCCGCTCAGGTTACCGCCGATACCCAGATCCAGGCGGTTGTGCCGAGCGGCTCCAAGAGCGGGCCGATCAGCGTCACAACCTCTGTCGGAACGGCCACCACGACCAACCTGTTTGTCATTTTTGGCAGCGGGCCGGTCATTACGGATGCCTCACCCGGCAGTGGGTCGCCGGGCGACCAAATCACACTTACTGGTGTGACGTTTACTGGGGCTACTGCTGTTCGGTTCAACGGCACGACCGCTGTCTTCTCGGTTACTGCTGACACCCAGATTATTGCGACGGTTCCCGTCGGCGCGACCACCGGCCCGATCAGCGTCGTGTCCCCGCAAGGAACCGGATTTAGTGATTTCCACTTTGTTGTCACTCACGGAGAGCCGGTGGTCACCGGCTTCACGCCCGTGAAGGGAGCTCCGGGGGATAGCGTGACGGTCTCGGGACTTAATTTTACCGGAGCCACCAATGTGACTTTTGCCACTCTCCGAGCCCACTTCGCAATCACTGCGGATACGCAGATGCAGGCGATCGTGCCCACTGGGGCGGTGACCGGCCCGATCACCGTGACTACCCCGTCAGGATCAGGTAGCAGCACTCAATCCTTCCAGATTGTGATTGGGCCATCCATTGATTCTTTCACCCCGACCAATGGTCAGGCCGGCGCAATCGTCCTGATCCAAGGTTCGCACTTCACAGGCGCTACCGCGGTGAGTATCGCCGGCGCTCCGGCAGTTTTTGAGGTTACCGCGGACACCCAGATCCAGGCTGTTGTCAACAGCCTGGCCACAAACGGGCCCGTGGTGGTAACCACGCCCGCCGGCACCGCCACCAGCGCCGGGTTGTTTCTCGTGGTGACGCCCGGCCCGCTCATCACCGATTTTAGTCCAAAATCCGGCAAGCCTGGGGATTTGATCATGCTTACAGGGGTCTATTTTACAGGCGCCACCAATGTCTCCTTCAACGGCACTTCGGCCGCCTTCGAAGTCACCGCCGACACTCAAATCCAAACCTTGGTCCCAAGCAACGCTTCTACTGGTCCGATCACCGTGACCTCGCCCTCCGGAACCAATACCACCGCCAAACCATTCTACGTGGCACCCCAGATCTCGAGTATTTCCCCTACCAACGGGATTCCGGGGACCGTGATCACGATCCTGGGTTCGAATCTCAAAGAGACGACTGCGGTGACGTTCAACGGCACGAATGCCACTTTCGTTATCAATTCCTCCAACAGCATCACTGCCACGGTTCCACCTGCTGCCTCCAGCGGACCGGTTACCGTCGTCACCCCGGGAGGCACCGGGATTTCTGCCGCCACGTTCATTGTCCGGACCACGATCGCTAGTTTCAGCCCTATTGCGGGACCCGCTGGCACGGTCGTCACTATCAAGGGTACGAGTTTTACCGGCGCCACTTCGGTGAGTTTCAATTCGGCCAAAGCTTCTTACACGGTGGCCGCCCCGGACACAATCATCGCCACCGTTCCACCAGACGGGCGTAGCGGCGGCATTACCGTAGTTTCTCCGTACGGCACGGCCACAAGTTCGGCGAGTTTCTCGGTGAGCATCAGCGGCGATCTGATCCTGAGCATGAGCGATCAACCAGGCCCGGCTCTAGTTGGCAACCCGGTCGTTTATTTGATTTCGGTGACGAATTTGGGTCCCTCCATCGTTAACAATGTCCTGTTGACCAATCGCCTCCCGGCGGGCGCTACGTTTGTGACAGCGACGAATTCCCTCGGTACCTTCAGCCATAGCGGCGCCGCCATCATCTTCAATTTGGGAACTTTTTTTGTTGGTAGCCACGCTGTTTGCAGTGTTGTTGTCCTGCCACCATCCACCGGCATACTCACCAACAGCGCGTCCGTTTCGGGTACCGACCCAGACCCTGATCGCTCGAACAACTCAGCCACTCTGCAAACCGATGTTCAGGGCCCTTTTGGCATCAACCTGGTTCGAAACGGGGATGCTGAAAGCGGCGACGCCTCCGACGGACTTACTGTCGTTGCTGTGCCAGGTTGGGAAACCGCCTCAAACCTCACCGTGGTAGCTTACGGCACGGGCCCCGCGTTTCCGAGTCCCACCACCCTGGGTCCGCCCAACCGAGGGGCCCAGTTCTTCTGGGGCGGTAGCGCCGCAACCATTTCAGCGGCTGCGCAGACCGTCAACATCAGCGCGGCCGCTCAGGTCATTGACGCGAGCCTTGCGGCTTATGCACTTTCTGGCTATCTGGGTGGATTCCAGGACGATACCGCAAGCGCGACCTTCTCGGCGGCCTTCCTGGGCGCTAACGGCACGCCTCTCGCCACGGCGACTATCGGCCCCGTTACCGCCGCCACCCGAACGAACACCACTTGCCTCCTCCCCAAAGCGGCGTCGGGTTTCCTTCCCGTCGGTACGCGACAGATCCGTTTCCAGTTGCTCTGTACCAGCGGTTCGGGAACCTCCATCGACGCGTTCGCGGATAATCTGGCCTTTCAGCTTACTCCTTATGCAGTCCCGCAGCTCGCCATCTCGCTGAACTCTCCAACCAACGTGGTCATTTCGTGGCCTGCCCTCCTGCGGTTCCCGTTCGTTCTCCAAACGACATCCAAGCTACCGCCCACTGCGGGTTGGTCCGCGGTTACGAACATCCCCGTCACCATTGGCGACCGCTTGGTGGTCACCAATCGTTTCGATTCGCCTCGGCGCTTTTATCGCCTCCGGTCGCCCTAGTCTTCACGCTGTCTGCCGCCTTGCAATGCGGGTGGGGTGGTTACAAACTGCCTCCTGTAATGCGGTTGATTCGTGACATCTATGCCGAAGGCGCAACTTCGAAGCGCCCCGTCGTTTCTTTTGAGTTTTTCACCCCAAAAACTGACGAGGGCGAGGCGACCTTCTTTACCCGCGTTTTGCCAGCTTTGGCCAAGCTCGAACCTGATTATTGTTCAGTGACCTATGGGGCTGGTGGCAGCACCAGGGAAAAGACCCTCGGGATGGTCGAACGAATCCAGCGTGATTTCGGCTTTCCCACCATGGCCCACTTAACCTGCGTGGGGGCCGCACAGGAGGACCTGCGCAACGTGCTCGCCGAGGCGAAAGCGCGTGGCATCTGCAACATCCTGGCTCTGCGTGGAGACCCCCCGAAAGGCGCCGCTGGCTTTACTCAAACGGAGGGCGGCTTGCGCTACGCCTACGAACTGGTGCACTTGACCCGGCAGACCGACGGGTTCTCCATCGGCGTGGCAGGCTTCCCTGAAGGGCACATCGAGTGCAAAGAAGGTCGCTTGGTCGATTGGGAACGGCTCAAGGCCAAGATTGATTGTGGTGCCGATTTTGTCATCACCCAGCTCTTCTTTGACAACCGCTTCTTCTTCGAGTTGCGGGATCATCTGACTCAACGCCTGGGCGTCAAAGTGCCCATCGTGCCCGGTGTGATCCCGATCACTAGCGCGGGCCAGATCAAGAAATTCAGCGCTTTGAGCGGGGCCACGATGCCCCAACCCTTGCTTGCTCGATTGGACGCCCTCGGCGACAACGACGAGGCTGTGACCGAGTTTGGCATCGCTCACGCTTCGGACCAGTGTGCTGAGCTGTTGCGCCAGGGAGCGCCTGGAATTCATTTCTACACGCTCAACCGTTCCCACGCGCCCACGGAGATCATGCGCAACCTTGGCCTTTCTTGACTTCACCTCTATGTACGTAACCGGAATCACCGACGAAGCGGGGGCATCGCTCGAAACCCAAATCCGTGCCGCTCTGGAATTGGGATGGTCTTCGGTCGAGCTGCGCAGCGTTCAAGTCGAGGATCAGCCCCTGGCGAATGTGCATGACATCTCTGACGCCGCCTTTGCCCAACTCGTCGAGCAAATCGAAGCCTCGGGACTCAAGGTCTGTTGTTTCGGATCCGCCATTGCCAACTGGGGCAAGAAGATCGACCAGCCCTTCGAATCATCCTTGGCCGAGGCTCGGCGTGCCATTCCCCGCATGCAACGCCTTGGCACCAAGCTTGTCCGCATCATGAGTTTCGCCGTGCGCGAAGACCACGATGACCAAATGGAAGAGGAGCGGTTCCGCCGCCTGCGAGAATTGACCACCATGTTCCTGGATGCGGGCTTGCAGCCCGTGCACGAGAATTGCATGAACTATGGAGGCATGGGCTGGACCTTTGCGCTCAAGCTGCTTGAGCAGGTTCCGGGATTAAAATGGGTCTTTGATACCGGCAACCCCCTCTTCAACGCCGATCGAAGCAAACCCCGGCCTTGGCCCAAGCAGGACCCTTGGGAGTTCTATCTCCACGTAAAACCCTTTATCGAACACGTCCACATCAAGGACGTGATTTGGGACGATCAGCGGAACCAGGCCGTCTATACCTTCCCTGGCGAAGGCCAAGGACAAGTTCGCCGCATCCTGGGCGACTTGGCCTCGATCGGCTACCAGGGCGGCATCTCGATCGAGCCTCACGTAGCCGTGGTCTTTCACGACGCGACGGTTAGCTCGTCCTCGGAGGCTCAATACACGAGCTTCGTCCAATACGGCAAACGTCTGCAGGCAATAATTGCCGAAACGACCCAGAGGGCTTCCCCCTAGGCCTCAGACTGCAACCTTTAGTCCCCGCTGGTGTTGAAAACCTCGATGAGCTATTGTGAGCGCATGTCGCTTATGAGGCAGCCGCCAGCCACTCTCTTGTTCAAGTCCGTGGCTGTGGCGATTTGGCTGTCTTTAGCGATCTCTGGGCAGGTGATGGGCGCAGTGCCCACAGCTCCCGCGACTCCCACAGCGCCCGCGACCGCCGAGCCCCCAGCCGACGCCAATGCCCCCGATGCGCCTCCTGCCCAAGGGGATGATTCCGATGCCGATGCGGCTCCCTCTACTGAGGCTGGCTCCGCGAACACCCCGACCGGCCCTTATGCGGCGATTATTACGCGCAACCCTTTCGGGCTAAAACCACCACCGCCTGCTCCCACAAACGCACCAGATCCCGCTGCGCAAGTCGTGGTTTCAGCCCTGAAGCTCACCGGCATTAGCACCATGCCTTCCGGGGTCCGTGCCATGTTTTTGGTTCAGGAACCTGGTAAGCCTGAGGTTCGGTCCGACCTTGTCCGTGCGGGCGAGAGGGACGGATACATCCCCAATCTTGAAGTGCTTCAGATTGACGCCAAGGCAGGAACCGTGCGTGTTTCTTACGGCGGCAAAGAACTAGCCCTCAATTTCGCTGACAACGGAGTCAAACCTCCCCAGGGCCCAGCTCCGACCGCAGCGCCACCTGGTGGTCCTCCCGGTCGGCCTGGAGTAGGCGGGATCGCACCTCCTAACGTCCCGATGAACCCCAACGTCGGCGGAAACTTCAATGCCGACGGCAGCAGCGGACTGCGCTCGATTCCGACTCGGCCTTCCCGGCTCCAGCCAAATGCCACCGGGGGAGGAAATTACAACTCCGGAGCCTACAACCCGGGAGCATACAATCCTGGCACCTTTAACGCGGGCGGTGCCTACAACGCGGGCGGATTCAATGCTGGAACCGGCGGCGCCGGTCTGCCGAATACCGTGCCGGCTAATGTTTATGTGCCGCCTCCCCCTGCGGAGCCAGAAGGACCGGGCCCCCAGATGCCGCCACCTTTACCTGACGTTCCACCAAGAGCGGGCAGGTAGTCCAACCACCGTTTCTCACCACGGCAACGGGTGGAAATCGTAGCGGGGTGGGGTGGTCGCGTCTAAGTCCAGGGCAAGCGTGTAGAAGCCCCCATCCTTGAGCAGTTGGCATCCCGCCAATGAAGGGCAAAGCATTACCCGAAAAGGGCGCCACTCCCGAGCCTGATGCAGGGCGACGCTCATTCGCCGTATCGAATTGCCAAAGAAGGGAATGATTGGCATGCCGGCGAGGAGTTTGCTCTTCCAGAAGATCAGCGGCGTATGCAAGTGTCCGATGATCGTCCGCTCCAGTTGATCAAGCTTTTTGAGAATTGGAGTTTCCGCGGCTAGGAAAGGCAGAGCGGTGGGATCGTGGCAGAACAGGATGATGCGTTGGTTGGGCTGAATCGCTTCGAACGCGGCGCCGATCTGCGCTATGTGCTCGGCTCGCAGTCTGCGCCACTCGGGGATCTCTTCTGTCAGCGCTTCTGGCTCATATACCGGCAACGCCAAGAGCGAGGAAACTACTCCGAGCAGGACGTAGCGTCCGATCTCCAGCCGCCAGAGGGGCTTAAGGTCCAGGCCGGTTTGTGCCCGGTGCCAGCTTGCTAGGCGCGGGCCTCCGCAACCTCCAACCAAACTCATCTTCCCTATTTCATGGTCGCCATAGGTCGCTCGCAGGCGGTCCGAAAACTGACCCCGTAATTTAGCCAGGCAGGTGCTGGCGCTCTGGAATGCCGGCTCGTCGCTCACTCCCACGAACGCCGTGTCGCAGGAATAATCCCCATTCGCTACCGCAAAATCCGCTCCCGTCGAGCCGGCCAGGAAACGATCCAGTTGGGGATTGTGCGCGAACGGATCGTTCAACCAAAAAAAACGGCGATAGCAGCGCGCTAACAGCCGGACCGCCGGGTTATGGATCACCCGTGACTCGTGACCCTTGCGGAGTACCTCCGCCGGGCTGGCATAGTGGATATCGCTGAGCACAGCGACGGTGCAGGCATGAGCCATTGAGGGTCTATCTGCTCGAAAGGAAGTGGCAACCGCAAGGCAATTCGCGCGACAGGCAATTCGCACGACGCGCTAAGCCGCGCTCGGAGTTCAGTCCTTTGCGCGGCCATCGCGTCGGGAGTTTTGTCCGTTTCGCCTGACCCGGCCGCCCGATCCCTCTCGATCGCTTGTCCAATCACTTCTGCTTGGGGCGAATTGGAGTTCATGATTGCCGGTGCTGGTGGTGAACTATTGGTGTGAGTTATCTAACGGTCCAAAAGCGTGAGCCAAGCATTCGCGTGATTTGAAACACCGTCTAAATCATCACTTGATTGAAACTGGGCAGCCCTTTTTCGGCCCCCAGGATCCAGGGCGTCCCATAGTTCTGGGCCGAGGCCGCGGGGTTCCCGTGCGCGGATGCGCCGAGCGGTTTTCCATCGATTCCTGGGGTCGCTTTTGTAAGCTCAGGCCATGAAATTCGTCCGTCTAGGAATCATCGGCATGGGGAACATCGGCAAATACCACGCCGATTATCTGCTCAACCAGAAAGTCAGCCGTTGCGTCTTGACGGCCGTGGCGGACGCCTTCGCCCCGCTCGACAAATATAGCGCCCTGAAAACATTCAAGGACGGCGAGGAGTTGATTGGGTCCGGGGAAGTCGACGCAGTCATCATCGCGACTCCGCATTACCAGCACACCACACTCGGAATCCTCGCGTTGGGAGCCGGAATTCACGTCATGGTGGAAAAGCCGATCTCCGTCCATAAAGCCGACGCGTTACGACTCATTCAAGCCCGGGAGCGGAACCCAAGCTTGGTTTTAGGCGCCATGTTCCAACTCCGCACCGAGCCTCGTTACGTGAAGATCAAGAAGCTGATCACCGAGGGTGAACTGGGCGAACTCGTTCGGATCAACTGGATCATGACCGATTGGTTCCGCACCGAGGCCTACTACGCTAGCGGCGGATGGCGAGCCACTTGGAAAGGCGAGGGTGGCGGCGTGCTCCTCAATCAATGCCCTCACAACCTCGACATCCTCCACTGGCTCGCCGGACGACCTGCACGAGTCCGCGGTTTCTGCCAGCTAGGCCGCTATCACAACATCGAGGTCGAAGACAATGTTACGGCCTACCTCGAGTATCCCAATGGCGCCACCGGGGTGTTTATCACCTCGACAGGTGAGGCCCCCGGAACCAACCGGTTGGAGATTACCGGAACGAAAGGCAAGTTGGTGCTCGAGGCGAACCGCCTCCTTTTCACCAGGAACGAGATGCCGATGAACGAGTTTAGCAAAACCGCCAAGGGTGGTTTCGCGCGCCCGGAAGTGTGGAATGTCGAGATCCCATTCGATAATGCCCCGGCTCAGCATGCCACCCTCACGCAGAACTTCGTTGACGCCATCCTCGACCATACCCAGTTGATCGCTCCGGGCGAGGAGGGGTTGCATTCCGTCGAATTGGCTAACGCCATTCTCTTGTCTTCGCTCAGCAGGCACACGATCGAACTGCCGATGGACGCGGACGCGTATGAGACCAAGCTCAACCAGCTAATCGCCGAATCACGATTTGAAAAAAAGGCGGCGACCGTCGTGGTTGAGGATTTCACCAAGTCATTTATCCGGTAGCGGCTGGCCAAACCCCAAATCTTCGCCTGGATGGATGGCCAGGCCGATTTGCTCAACCCCACCCTTCCGTCCGTTGTACCAGAGCAACCAGCGTTGGCCGTCGAATATCGCGAAGGGTTTGTAACAGGCGTCGTGGTCCCATCGGCCCTCTCCAGGACTGATAATCGGGTTGGCGTTGAGCCGTTCCCATTGTTGTATGCCATCCCTCGAGCGGGCCAGGCCAATCTGCGCATGGTCGATGTCTCGGAACCCGATGTAGAACATGTAATGCCAGTCCCCGTGCTTGATCACCTGGCAGGCCGTGACCTTGTGTTGCTCCCAGCCATGGGATGGCTCGGCCTGGAAGACAGGATTGGCGGGCAGCTTCGTCCAGCGAACACCGTCGGGGCTGGTCGCATACCCGATCGCGTCAGGTTCGTATTGATCGCCTCCTGAGTACCACATCCGGAAGAGCCGCGTGCCCTCGTCCCAAACGACGTGAGGACACATCACCGCAGCTTTTTCCCATGCCACGTCAGGTGACAGGACAGGCCGGTCGCGGACGCGTCGCCACGTTACACCGTCGTCGCTCGTAGCGTAACCGATCCAGGAGCGATCGCGCGCCTGTCCGGTGTACCACTGATGGTAATGCCCCCCCACCTTAACCACCACCGGCCGATTGATGTCCTCCTCCCAGTCGGTAGCTTGATTGGGCCCCAGCACGATCTTCGGTGTATCCCAATGAATGCCATCGGTGCTCTCCACCAAAGCAACGCTCTTCTTGGGACGCCAGGAGAAAAACATCCGATACCGGTTGGTCTCCCGTAAGAGAGCCACATCGAAGCAAGTGCCCAGCGCGCCGCCGAGAACCGGGTTTGCCGGAGATTTTTGCCAACCGGCTGTGGTTTCCGCGGATCTCGCGATGCCCATTCCTAAGAGAATGGGCAGCAGCGCGGTCAACCAGCCGCTTCGCAGCGAACTTGGAAAGGTTGCTTTCATTGAGTCTTCGGAGATTTATGAGGAAAAGACCCCCGGACGCGAGTCTTTTGGCTTGATTCGATCCTCCCAGGTGTTGTCTGTTTCCTCTTAACGACCTGATTAAGCATGCTAAAGCTCCTTTACCGACTGCCCAAACCCCTGCTCTTCTCCATCCTGGGCGGGATCGGCTGCCTGATCGGTTGGGCACTCGGAGAGCCGCTTTTGGGCCTCCTCAAGCGGGAGAGCGCGGCGGGCGAACCGGGGGAGGGTTCCCCTGTGCTCGTGTTCGGCAACGAGTTTGTTCAGCGCCAGACGCGGGAGGGGGCCAAATCGGGGGATGTGCAACTGACCCTGATGTGGGACAACCACAACGACCTGGACCTCCATTGCATCGATCCCTCCAACGAGCACATTTACTTCAACCACAAGAAGGCCGATAGCGGTGGCGAATTGGACGTGGATATGAACGTCCATCCACCCTACTCGTCGAAGCCGGTCGAGAACATCTACTTCCCCACCAACGGCGCCCCACAGGGGCACTACCAGGTCTTGGTCCATCACTATGCCCGGCACGATGCCAGCGATCCCACCGCCTACGTAATTGGCGTAAAAGCAAACGGAACGGTTCGCGAGTTCAAAGGAACCATTTCCTATGGCGAAACGAACACGGTGTATTCATTCGACGTCAAGCCCCGGGCTTCGACCCTCATGCACACCGCCCTGTCCGGCCAGGTTGCACTGAAACCGGCGTTGATCATGGGCGGTTGGACGGCTTTGTTAGCCACGTTCCTTTCCTTCCTCCTGGTCGTCGGCCAAAACGCGCTGATGCGTCGCCAACTCATGGCGGCGAAACCCGCACTCACCCTTGTCGCCGGCGGAGTGATCGCCGGTGTGATCGCTGGCGGCGCCAGTCAGTACCTCTTCGCGGCGGGTGCTCAAGCCCTCGTGGCCGCATCCTCGAGCCAGGCCTGGCTGCTCAAAGGAGGGCAGGTCATCGGCTGGATGGTCATGGGTGGGCTCTTGGGCTGGTGCATGGCCCTGTTCATCCCGAACTTGCCCAGACTCAAGGGTGGGCTCGCCGGGACCGTCGGCGGGTTGCTCGGTGCGGTAGCCTTCCTGTTCGCCATGCAGCAGTTGGGAGAAAAGACCGGCCGCATGCTCGGTTCAGCCATCCTCGGTTTATCCATCGGTTGTATGGTTGCGTTGGTCGAGCGGCTGGCGCGCGAGGCGGCTCTCGTTGTCCATTGGGGCGGTGACGAGCGGACCGTGATCAATCTGGGCCCCACCCCGGTGGTGCTGGGGAGTTCCTCCGAGGCTCATCTCTACTTGCCGGCCGATAAGGGCTTTCCTCCGGAAGCGGCGATTGTGACCTTCGTGGATGGCCGTGTCGAATTGGAGAACCTCATGACCGAAACCCGCCACACGCTTTACAACGGAAACAAGCTGGAAATCGGGCCCCTCCTGATCGAGATCCAGACCGACGCAGCGACCCAGTAGTGCCACCGCTATCGAGGGCACTTCTCGCCGGGTTCGACTGCGGCGGCAGATTCCCCTCTGGCATTGATCACCAGTTCAAGCCTGCCGATTTTGATCCGGCTGCCGTTTTGCAGATCCGTTTTTCTCCCGGTTACGAGGTCGGTATATCGAATCCGGCCCTTATCCAGGGCAATAGAAGCCGCGTGCTGCGGCAATCCGACAACCGGCACGTGATCGTCGCCACCGCCGATGTAGATTGGCTGAGACCCGAGCGTGAGGCTGGTAACCTCATTCGGAGCCCAGACTATCTCAAGGCTCGCGTGCCGGAACATGGCCTCCACCGTTACCACCGAGAGCCCCAGTCCGGCCCCTAACACGCCGAATCCGGCCATCCTACCCACAAACTGCGGGAACAGAATACCCATGAGCAGGAAGCCGATGCCTCCCACGACTCCCCCTGCGCTGCCGCCGATAACTCCTCGCAGCCAGCCCAAGTTTGGCAAGACCCCCGACAGCCGCCAGCCAAGCAAGCCCCCCAAGAGCCCCCAACACAAGGGCCTTAATATCAGCTCGCGCCAGTACTCCACCTCGCCGTGACTGCCATAAACCGCTTCGGCCACACTTCCCGCGATCGCGCCGGCAATCGCGCCTGCGAGCAGGGACTTAGCCAGAAAGTGGCGGATCAACTCCAATTTCCGATGGTAAACTTCGCCCGCCAGAAACAAGGCCGTCGTGAGCACGCTGGCTGAGACCGCCGTCCAGAGGCCGGTGTAAAGGGTTTGCTCCATGCGTGGGCCCCCGAAATGGAAGTGGGGGGCGAACTCCGCGAGCAGAGCGCCGATGGCCCCGCCAACGAGACCCATTAGGGCGAACAGCAATGGCTTGTTCTGGCGGATGGGAGCCAACCGTTCCAACCAACCCCCAACCGGCAGCCGGTTGAACCATGCTCGTGCCCGCTCAGAAGCCATTCTGACGGCTCGAGAGGTTGCGCCGCTGGTTGTTTCGCGAAATCCTCCCGAACCAGAACCCGTTGACCATCCCGGCGCCTTCTTCGGGTAATCAGGCATTCTATCCTGCTCGGGAGCGTTGGGCGGCACGCCCGGACTCTATGGGGCCACTGAAGGAATCTGCAAGACTGAGTTCCAAATTTGGATTAGCCTCCAACTCAAATGAACACCGCCTCGCTGCTCCCCGGCCGCATCACCACACTTTTCGCCCTCGCTGTGTTTACCTCATTCCGAGCGACGCTCATGGCCCAAACTCCCCCGGACCAGATCTTGCTCAAAGATTACCGGCCCAAGTCAATTTTCAAGGTTCCCGAGACACACATAGAAAAGGCGAAGTACCGGGCCATCGATGTGCACTCCCACCACAACGCTCCGACCGAGGCGGACTTAGAGCGCTGGGTCAAGACCATGGACGAAGTCGGCCTGGAAAAGACGGTCATTCTCTCCGGGAGCGTGGGAACCAAGTTCGATCAATTGCTGTCCATCTACCGCAAGCAGCCAAGCCGCTTTGAAGTGTGGTGCGGGCTGGATTATTCCGGGCTGGATCAACCAGGCTACGGGCCCGCGACCATTGCTGAACTCGAAAGGTGCCACAAGGCAGGGGCGACCGGCGTCGGTGAATTGAGTGATAAAGGCCGTGGCCTCGGAGGAACTACTAATCGTCCGGGCATGCATATGGACGATCCGCGCATGGCACCCATCCTGGAAAAATGCGCCGACCTTCACATGCCCGTCAACATCCACGTGGGTGAGGACCGTTGGATGTACGAACCGATGGACGAAACCAACGACGGCCTCATGAACGCGTCCAAATGGCGTGTCCCTAACGAGCCGGCCGTGCTGCAGCACGACGAGGTCGTGGATACATTGGAGCGTGCCGTCAAAGCTCACCCGCGCACCATCTTTGTCGCCTGCCACTTCGCCAACTGCTGCTCTGATCTGAACCGGCTCGGCGTGATGCTCGATCGTTACCCGAATCTATTCGCCGACATGGGCGCGCGCTTTGCGGAGATCGCCCCGATCCCGAGGTTTGTCGGGCAGTTCTTCAACCGGTATCAGAACCGCCTTCTCTACGGCACCGATATGCAGCCTGAGGCGGGAATGTATCGTGAGAGCTTCCGGCTCCTCGAGACCGCCGACGAGCATTACTACTCACGTTACTTCTCCAAATACCATTGGGCTTGGTATGGCTTTGCCCTGCCCGATCCCATCCTGAAGAAGATTTACCGCGAGAACGCACTGCGACTGCTCTCCGGCACCGGGAAGCACTAACCTCGCGGCGACAAGCGTCAACCCGCCCGAAGACGCACTCGAAACTCAAGCCCTGCTGAGGAATACGCCCTCAGATCACTTCCCGGTAAACATCGGGATGCGGGCGCGCAATCACGACTGCGTTTACCAGCATACCCGCTTCGCTTATAACCTGGCGGCCGGCGTCAACCGCCGCTTGCACCGAAGCCACGTCACCGGTCATGGTGACGAAGGCTTTCCCTCCCAGCGCCATTGCCAGACGAATCTCAAGGAGCGTCACGTTGGCGGCCTTGGCGCACGCGTCCGCAGCCTGGACCAAAGTGGCAACGTTGAACGACTCCAAAATGCCCAGAGCACCGTTGGGTTCTACCGGTTGGCTGCGCCCTAGGGCGACCAGCACCTCTGGGTGCACGTTCGCGATCACGAATTGATCTATCAAGCAGCCGTTCGCCGCTTCCGCTCCAGCTGCAACCGCGCTTTCTACGGACGCGGTTTCCCCCCCGATCAGGACCATGTATTTCCCAGAACAGATCGAGCGGGAAAGCAGCAGGCGCACGGTTCCTGCCTTCAGCATGGTGTCCGCCACCTGAAATCCCGCAGCGATGCTGGATAGCTCAATCAGCCCGACGGCTTTCTCATTCATAATTCCTTTTGCAGACCGATGGAATCAGCACTCAATGACGTCACCCTGGCTCCGTAGGGCGCGTGAATGATCGAGCCCAGAGCGCCGCCGGGGATTGCGCCCAGAGGTTGGCCTGCCGAAACACGATCCCCAACCTGCACCAGGGGTTCGTTGGCTGCTCCGGCACCCTGCTTCAACAGCACAACGAGCTGATCGGGCGAGAACACGTCTCTTCGCAACGGCGCGTGGTGATCATAGGACTGAATCTGGAGTCTTCTCATGAGCGATTTGATCGGCACGCGTCGGCCCTCACGCAAAGGATGCGGCTTCACGGTCGCCGTTCCTTCCCACTTTAGGCCGAGCTTGCGCAGTTCCGCTTTCGAGTTATCACAGGCCTCTTTGGGGAACAATTCCTCCGGACAGGCGTAGAGCGTGCACAGCCCGCAGGAGCAACACAGCGCTGCCCATTGGTTCCAGGAGTCCTTTCCGGTGGCCGTGAATGCGAGGCTGCGCATGACCTGGTGAGGTTCGACGGCGTAGCCGAGCAGGAAACGCGGACAATACTCGGTGCAATAGCGGCACTGATCACAAGCGGATTTGCCGATGCGAGCCTGCGCTTGTGCAGGCTTGAGTTTCCGCTCGATGACATGGTGATTGCGCGGCAAAATGACGGCCCCGGTAGTCGTCTTTGTGACCGGGGTATCGAGATCATCCGTTGTCTCACCCATCATGAGCCCACCGAGGCAGATCACTGGATCGTCGGTCGTGAGGCCGCCGACCGCGGCAATGCAATCCCGCAACCGAGCCCCCACCGGCACGGTTAAGCTCGCAGGGCTTCGCACGGCTCCCGCGAGGGTGAGGGTCTTGTGTGTCACCGGATGGCCCTTCGCGGCTGCGGCGATGTTGACCAACGTTTCGACGTTGCTCACCACCACGCCGACCTGCAAGGGAATGCCCGTGGGCGGAATCAATCTTCCGGTTACCTCGTGGACCAAATCGTATTCATCGCCCGCGGGATAGTAATCTCCTAGGAGTTGGAGCCGGACACGCGTGCCTTTGCTGGCTGCCTGCACCGCCGCCACGGCTTGCTGGTTCTTAGCTTTAATCCCGATAACACCTTGTTGGGCGCCCACGGCTTCCATGGCCAGTTGCAAACCGGTCACAACCTCCGCCGCGTGGTGCTCCAGGATCGCAGCGTCCTTGTGAAGCAAGGGCTCGCACTCCGCGCCATTGGCGATCACGGTGTCGGCCTTTGCCGCCAGCTTCACGTGGGTAGGAAACCCCCCGCCGCCGGCACCGACGACTCCCGCCATCCTGACTTGTTCAACCAGGTTGCCGATCACACATCATCCTTATCCCACTGTCACGCGGAGCCTGGCAAACCAAAACGACGGCAGGGGTGTCGGTTCTGTCCCGACTCTGGGACTGGCTAGTTCCATAATTGGAACCTCCCATCGGGTTCGGAGTCCAGTGAGTGCTTTTAATCTCTGATTCAAAGCAGGGAAGCGTCCGCACGCGCTGGCACAACCAGTGCTTGGAAGTGATGAGGAACCCAATGTAAGCGGTATGAACAGCCTTCGTTTCGCCCTTCGAATGCTCGTGAAGAATCCCGGCTTCACCGCCGCAGCGGTGCTCACGCTCGCTCTTGGCATCGGCGTGAACAGCGCGTTGTTCAGCGTGATCTACGCTGTCTTGCTCGAGCCCCTTCCTTACCCTGAACCTGAGCGGTTGGTGCAGGTGCAGTCCACCATCTCGGCCCCAGGTAAGCCTCTGCAAACGCTGTCGGCGTGGTCTTACCCACGCTTTGAACTGCTGCGCGACCATCATCGGATCTTTGCTCAGTTGGCGGCCTGTGACAGTACCACGCTGACGGTCGCTGGGATCGAGGGCGCCGAACGCGTGGAGGCTGAGTTCGCTTCAGCCAGCTACTTTCCGCTCTTGGGAATTCGGCCGGCCTTAGGGCGGGTTTTTCTACCTGAAGAGGATTTGAAGGCTCGGGCCGAGCCCGTAGTGCTCATCAGCGACCGTTACTGGCAGCGCCATTTTGGTGGTGACCCTGGGGTGATCGGGCGGACCCTGCGAGTGAACCACACGGCGTTGACGGTTGTCGGCATTCTGCAGGCAGGCTTCAGGGGGCAATCCGGCTCTGCCGAGATGTGGGTGCCGATCACCATGGCACCGAGGCTTCTCGATGATCCTAGCCGGCTCCAACGCCCATTCACAATGTGGCATCGGGTCTTCGCGCGACTGCCTTCCTCCACTAGTCTCGCTGCGGCTAGGGCGGGCCTCGATGGCTTGGAACAGCGGCTTGAGTCGGTTTTGCCGGTATCGTCCCACACGGAGAAATATGGCATCGGTCTGGTGCCGTTTCGAGAGGCGACTACCGATCCATTTATCCGGCGATCCTTGTTGGTGCTCCTAGCTGCGGTGGGGTTCGTGCTCCTGATCGCCTGCGTGAATGTTGCCAATTTGCTGCTGGCTCGGTCCGCCTCCAGGGAACGCGAGATCGCCATCCGGCTGGCCCTGGGCGCAACGCGTGGACAACTCATCGGGCAATTGCTGGCGGAGAGCCTGGTGCTGGCTGCCGTTTCCGGGGCCCTCGCCATCTTGTTTGCTCGCTGGGCGGTCGACTTGATGTCTGCATTTCAACCGGCCGACAACTTCAGCTTTCATTCAGACTACGCCCGATTGCCGGACTTCGGAGCGATCCATGTCGGGGGCCCGGCCCTGGTTTTCAATTTCTGCGCCGCGTTGGGTTGCGGCGTGCTCTTTGGTCTGTTCCCCGCCTGGCAAGCGGTGCGGCGATCGTTAAGCCCCGCCCTGCACCGTTCGACCGACCGCTTGGCCGGAGCCTATCAAGGCCTTCGGCTGTGCCGGGCGCGCAGTCTGCTGGTAGTTGCGGAGACGGCCCTGGCGCTGATGCTGCTGAGCGGTGCGGGCCTGATGGTGCGCAGCTACGCACGGCTGACAACAACGCCCATTGGGTTCGATCCCAGGCATCTGCTCACATTTCGATTGGATCAACCCCGTGGATTGGCCGATCCTGCAAAGCCGCTCTTTTTCGACCAAGTCTTGGACCGTGTGCGCGCCATCCCCGAAGTGCAATCCGCCTGTCTGGCCAACGCCGTCCCGTTGTCCGCCACCTACGATCGCAGCTTCATGGTGGTCCAAAGCTCTGGGAAGAGCACCGAACGAGTCGAGGCGTTCATCGGCCTACAGCTCGCAAGTCCGGATTATCTCGCAACCTTGCACATTCCGTTGACGCGGGGCCGCTGGCTTGCCGAACAGGATCGTCAGGGCACTCCGCTCGTCGCCGTGATCAATGAGACTGCCTGCCGTAAGTACTGGCCGGGTGTGGACCCGATTGGCCAGCGCATTGACCTGAGTCCGGCACTCTCATCCGACTACTCCGTGGTGGAGGTCGTGGGCGTGATCGGCGACGTGAAGTACGACCAGATGGCGGCTGATATGGGGGCCCAAGTGTACTTGTCTTATCGCCAATCCGGCTACCCCGGTTATTACGTGAGCCTCCGGACGGCAGGTGATCCCTTCGCCGTGGCTGGGGCCGCACGAGCTGCCGTCAGGGCGGTAAGTTCGGAGGTGCCCGTGTATGACCTCATGACCATGGAACAGCGCATCGCCCACTCCACATCACGGACCGAATTCAATACGTTGCTGCTCCTTTCGTTTGCTGTTCTGGCGGTTGTGTTGGCCGCAGTTGGGCTCTACGGAGTCGTTGCCTACTCGGTCAGCCAGCGCACGCGTGAAATTGGCATCCGCCTCGCCCTTGGCGCCCGAAGGACAGACGTAATCCGATTCATTCTGGCGCAAGGCATGCGCCTGGTTTTGGTGGGCGGGGTGATGGGCTTGGCTGGCGCGCTCGTGCTTACCCGCCTCATGCGGAGCCTGCTTTTTGAGATCGGCGCCGGGGATCCTCTGAGCCTTGTGGTGGTGGGGTTGCTTCTCACGCTGGTCGCCCTTGCCGCCTGTTGGCTGCCGGCTCGACGCGCAGCCAAAGTTGATCCCGCAGTGGCGCTTAGTTACGAGTGAGGCCATCCCGAAGACACGAACCAGCGCCTTCAGACTCTGTAGGAAACCACCAGTCCCGGGCCGCCCTTGTAGCCACATGGGGCTTCGGCTCAGGTCACTTGCGGCTCGACACCCTGTTCCACCTCTGGCATCTTCCCGTAACCGTGAAATTCACCTCCGCTTCACCTATGGCCTACCCACGCATCCTTAAACAGGTCTCCTTCGCAACCTTGGCCGCCTTGGTAATGAGTGGCTTTACTTTGCAGGCACAAGACAAGCCGGCTGCACCACCACTTGAGAAGCCCGACGCCAAGGGTTTCATCAAGCTCTTCAACGGCAAGGATCTGACCGGCTGGGAAGGGCTCGAGGGCTTTTGGACCGTCAAAGATGGCGTCATCGATGGAAGCGAAACCAAGGAGCATTCGGTCCAGACCGATCTCATCCTGAGTGCCTCCAAGGAGCATCCGGAGAAGTTTGCCAATTTCGAGCTTCACCTGAAGTGGATGCTGGTTAGCACCGACGGGAACTCGGGCGTGCAATTCCGTTCCACGATCAACAATCCGAAAACCCTCCACGCGGGCGGCTACCAGGCCGACATCGATAGTGGCGGCAATTACACGGGTTCAATTTACGACGAATCCGGCATCGCTGGCGGACGGAACACGATGAGCAACCGGGGTGAGAAGACCATTTGGGATAGCGACAACAAGCGCCACAACGAACCGCTCTCCGAAAGCAACGACGACCTCAAGAAGCTGCTCCACAACACCGGCGGCTGGAATGATATCGTCCTCATCGTCAATGGAAGTCACGTCCAGTACAAGATCAACGGCCATCTAATGACCGAGATGATCGACGAGAGTCCCAAGGCTGTCCTCAAGGGCGGGGTGATCGGGCTCCAGATGCATGCCGGCTTCACCATGGATATTCAGTTCAAGGACATTTCCATCAAATTCCTCGACCAGAAGCCCTAGTTGCGAGCCAGAAACTCCGCGGATGTGCGAGTTTTTTTGCCGTTGGCCGCTCTTTGTAGAGACGCCCCCCGGACCGATCGATTACGCGTGGTAGCCTGGGAATCTGGGCGAGCCCTTCATGCAATCCCCTGAACTAATCGATTTCCAGAAGAGTCTGTGGACCGTTCAGCAGGATCCGATGCTGGTTCAGAACGTCACGCCCGAGGAGAATATGGGGCTCTTCCGACGAACCCAGGACTTCGACCACCCCCGGTGGTTGATTGTGGATGCTCAGCCTCACTAGAAATGTTGGGAATGTCCGGACTGTACCCCCGAACGCAGCCACAGCTAGGGCGTCGAGCTGAACGAGCCCCAGCTTCTCGACCAAGGGAGTTGGGAGAACGCTGACGTCGGCTGCGGTGTCAAGCTGGGCCGGCAGCTCCCGCAATCCGCTCTCCCCATCGGGACGCTCCAGCGGCACGTGGACAAACGGGGCTGGCGGGCTGAATTGTCGGTTGTAGCGATAACGGATCACTAGCCGTTCCTTCGGGGGCACACGTGCGGGCTGGCAAGCCTTACCGGTGTCTGCGGACCAGAAGTTACGAGCCCCACGTAAATCGGTACGTATCCAAACTTTGAATAGACCCGCATGCCTAAAGTAATTTTGTCCTTTCCGGAATCCACCAGCTTTCCTCCGTGAATCGCGACATACTTGCCCTCCAATGTCTTAAGCAGAGATGGTCGCAATTGCATGAAGGCCCTTTGCTCCCGCTCCCATTTACTGGTTGCTGCCAGCGAAGATTTAGCTCGCGGAGCGGGCGAGACCTCAGTCTTTTTCATGTCTTTAACTCTGGCCCTGCCCGCACGGATGGTCAACCCCGTTCAAGCATCAGAAGCTCAAAGCCAACACGCCTGCCTGGTCCGCCTGCAAACCCGAGCCGCTCGGGGCAACGCTGACAGACAGCCCGCCATTACCTAAGATCGTGGTCACCCTGTAAAAGGCCCCGGGAACGCATCCGGTCACAAAATGGTCGTTCACGCTGGCGGGGACCAGGTAGGTGCTCCCGGCAAACGGCTGCGTCGCATCCTTGATAAACACCACCGCTACGTTCGCGCAAACTGCCCCATCCATCGGCGTTCCCGAGATGCTGTGGAACAGGGTCGCTGTGTCGGCAGCCACGCCTGCGTCCGCACCCTGCAACACCGTCAGAAAGCGCGTGTCTGCGGGATCGCTTGGATCCTCGAGAACGATGCGGTAGGTGGAGGGCTCCAACCACGCGATCGGGTTCAACGCGTTTCCGATCGGGACCGAAGACACGGTTGCCCCCAATGGCAGCAACGACGTGATGGACAACCTTTGCCCGCCGGGCGTCGTTGACGTGATCACGTTGCCGGCGATTGAGGGTGCGGTCGTCAGCGCGAGGTTGAACCGCTTGAACAGACCGGCGGTTTTCGAAGTCGCTCGATCATAGATTACCACGTGGTCCGGTTTCAGCCACAGGATCGAACGACTCGCGTGGAGAATGTCGAGAGCCGCATTGGCCGGCGTGGACGGGCTGGGTTTGTTGTAGAGCTTGGTGGTGTCGCCGAAGACATAAGTATAGGCCGCCTGCGAGCTCGCTAACACGACTGGGTCGCCCGCACTGCCGCCCAGTTGCCACTGTGAGCCGTTGGCCCAGAATGGCCCTTCCCACCAGCCGAGGTTGGCTGGCACGCCGTTGGCACACCAATTCTTCAACGAGAGCGTGTTGTGGTAGTCGGTGGTCAGCCCTTGCGCGTTGTTATCGTAATTGGCCACACCCTTGGTGAGCCATTCGCCCTTGCGATAGAACTCGAATTGATTCGCGTCCGCCTGTTGATGGTTGATCGAAATCCAACTGCAACGGAAATCGAACATGCTGGCGTTTGGACTCCAGTCCGTGTGTTCCACCAAACGCCCTTGCGGCGCATCATAAAAGGCCGTGGGATAATTGGGCCGCGGATCTGCCGGTGGCGCCACCGACGGGTCCAGCAGGAGGAAGGTCAAAAGCGCATCTTGAACGCCGTAGGACCACGGGCTTTGCACGCGGCTGATCAGGCTGCCGGCGCCCCCTTCCAATGCATTCACCACGAACCAGCGCTCGGCGTTCAGACGCGAATGGTCGCCGTTTAGTTGATCCAACAGGGCGAGCAGGACAAACGGTTGGGCGAAGTCGGGTGTGATCCACATCCGCAGAATGTCGCCATAACTCGCCATTTCATAAACCGGCCCCATGTACGCATACCCAGGGTAAACTTGGGCGGCCGGGACCAGTGAGGTGATCATCCCTTTCACAAACCGGTCCCATACCGGTGGGTTGTTCGCCAGCGCCGCCTGCGGGCCGGAGATCGTGGGATCAGCAAACCCTGCGGTCTTGAGCGCCAGCAGTTGCCCGAAAATGAAGCCATACGAGTGGCCGTAGAGCATTCCTTCCGGTGGCAGACCCCCGCTGGCCAAACCTACCGAAGCGCTTTGCGACAGTCCCAAGCTCGAGATCACAGTCGCGGGATCGCCGAGCATCGCGAATTCCTGGTAGAGCCAGGCACCGGTGGCATTGACAATGTAACTCCGCAGCGAATTGCCCAGGAGCCCTATCGGCAAGGTCGCGTCGACAGCGGGATCGTCGGCAGGATCGAGCACCAACGCCATGAGCGTTAGCAATCGCGCGTGTCCCAGGTAGTAGTTGTTGGAGGCCATCCGGTACGCATTGCCGCTGCCATTGCCCAGCAACACCGTGCTGTTAACCGCGCCCATCGGAAACGGGTGGTCGCCCCCCGTGGTGGAGGCATTAATGCATTCTTGCGCCCAGCGCAGGAACACCGTCCGGATGGTCGCCTTGTCCTGGGAGGTGAGGATGCTATTGCCGCCCGCATCTTTGGCGTTGTAGATCCAGTCGACGATTAATGGCCAAGCCTCCGAGGTGAAGTTTGCCCGGTTATACACCGAGAAGAGTGGGTCTCGAAATGGGGCGCCAGACATCGCACCTTGGGCCGCGATGTTCATCGCATGCATGATCAGGTTGCGCGCGTACTGGGCGTAGAGAACCCGATTGTTTGGGTTCGGATCAATGAGTGAGTTGAGGGCGAGGATCAAGCCTTCCTGTTCAGTAAGCAGCCCCTGGTAGCCCTGGGTATCGCCTAGGTCGGGGTAGTTTGGATTCGGCACACCACCCGGGAAAAACTGGTGAGTATAGTCCGACACGGCTTGATTTAGCAGCGGCACCAGGCCTTGCTGATAAATCTGGTTGGTCGGCGCGCACCAGGACCTCAGGCGCGCGAGGTCGTTCGTGGTGATCCACAACCGAGGATGCGAGGCTACCGGGAACGGAATCGTAGCAGCCGGGACTGAGCTCCCAAAAACAGCAGTGACTGTCACCGCATTCCCCGGCATGACGATGCTGGTATTCGACGAGAGCGGGCTGGCCACCGCGGCGCCCGTCCAATTCTGAAAGACCTGGCCCGCTGGGGGAGGATTGGCAGCGATCGGAACTATCGCGCCCGCCGGATATGAACCACTCCCGGAACCGTTGATCACCGTCAGGGCATATTTCGGCACCGGCACCCCGTAGGTAGCGGTTACCGTGGTGTTTGCCGCCGGCATCACCAGGGTTGTGTTTGGCGACGACGCGTTCGCCACCGCCGCGGCGGTCCAAGTTAGAAACGCCTGCCCCGCCCGGGCGGGATTGGCGGAGATTGAAACGGTCGTATTTGCGGCCACTTGCCCGCTTCCTGTGCCGTTCACAACGGTGAGAACATATAGCGTAACCGGCGGTGACTGCACCAGGAGCGTGAACGAGGCCGAGGCAGTTGTGGAGGACGAGTCCTTGACCGTGATGTAGGCCTGGAACGGATAAGTGTATATCCATGGGGAGGTCGTCGGTGGTGTTCCATTAATCAGGCCGGACGTGGACAGATTGATCCCGGGTGGCAACGCTCCGGAAGTTACGGTCCAGGTATACGGGGGATTTCCTCCGGTGGCGGTAAGCGCTTTTGAATAGCTGACACCTCCCGTCGCCGCGGGCAGAGACTGAGCTGGAATGGCGAGCTGTTGGGAGACGGGACCGTAGCTGGCCGTTACCGAAGCTGCGGCCGCGGGCATCACCAGTGTTGTGTTTGGCGATTGGGGATTGGCCACGGCCGCTCCGCTCCAGTTTTTGAATACTTGGCCTTGAGGTGCGGGGTTGGCTGCGATCGAGACGGTGGTGTTCGCGGCGTATGACCCGCTGCCTGAGCCATTCACCACGGTCAAAGCGTAAACGCTTCCCGTTGTTGGCGGGTTTGTCGCGGCTCCGCCCGGTGGCAGCACGGAGATCGGAAACGCGGCTGCGGCGGTTCCATTCGCCGCGTCGGTCACCGTGATGTAGGGCCGGAAAGGATAGCTATAGACCCAGGCCCCTGACGCAGTCGGGGTGCCCGACACCAAACCTGTGGTTGCCCCAAGCGTCAAACCATCTGGCAACCCGCCACCGCCTGACCATTTATACGGGGGTGCGCCACCGCTTGCCAAAAGCGTCTGCGAATAGGGGGTCCCAACAATCGCGTTGGTCAACGACTTGGTGGTTATGGTGAGCGGTGCAGCCAGCGCGGCGGCATCGATGCCGATTGCCAGAATCGCCCAAGCCACCAGCGCCACAAGTTTGCTTCGGCCGGATCCAAGGAGTGCGGTCCGACCGAACACCTCCCTGCGGAATCCAATGCGATTTTTGCCTCCTTTCGGAACCTGCCAGGAGCCTGCGATGCCTCGATGTTTCAAATAAGCAACCGAACCAAATACTTCACTCATGCATTCCTTACTATGATGAAAACGGGGCAAGGTTACGCCAGTCGGAATTCCAGCCAGCAGTCCCTCGATTCCCCAGTCGATTGGTCCTGTCGAAAAGGATTGGGGTTGAGGGTTTTGCCCTTCAACAACAGGATCGGCGATGTTACCTTGAGGAGTCGCCTGCGCACACCATCACACCATAGCTGACGCGGGCAACCACATGAATCCGCCGTCCCCACGAACTCACACCGATGAGGAGGTGAAACGCCTCGCAAGCCTCGGCGAGATGATCTCAGCCATTAAGTTGTATCGGCAGATCCACCATGTTGGATTGAAGCAGGCAAAGGACGCGGTAGAAGCGCTGGCCGGTGTAGCCCCTGCGGCCAGACCTACGGCTGCGAGCATTAACCTCAGTACAGAGACGCAACGCCGTCTGGAAATACTCTTTCCAGAGGGGCAACGCCTCGAGGCGGTGAGACTGCTCACTGAAGAATGCGGTAACAATCTCCCTCTTTGCCAGGACGAGGACGAGGCTGGCCTGGAGAGGATCCGATTCGCAGCGCTCAAGTTGAGCGGGGGAGATCTGGTCCGCCTTCGCGACGCGGTCCAGTTAGCAAAGACAGATTGGCGCGATCTGCTGATGGCGGCTGAGTTCGCGCATGACCCACAGGCTCATCAGCGATGGATACCAAAGTCTTCCACGTGCTTGGCATCATGCCCTAACCCAGATAGCCAGCGGGTGAGCGCCGGAGGCAGTTGGGAACGCTCTTAGAGTTTCTCCACTTGTATCGTCTTCGTCTCGCCGTTGCTGCGCACTCGAACCTCGCGCGGTTCGGGCGAGGCAACCCGATAGCGAACGACTTTGCCCCCACTCCATTCGAGGTCCACCGTGAGGTTGCCGCGCGCCCGCAGCCCTCTCACCGAACCGGCCGGCCATGCTTGAGGCAACGCGGGTAAAAGTTCCAGTTCGCCGGCGTGACTCTGGAGGAGCATTTCCGCGATCCCGGTCGAACCTCCGAAATTGCCGTCAATTTGAAACGGCGGATGGGCGTCAAACATGTTCGGGTAGGTGCGGTCGGGGCGGAGGAGCAGGGTGAGAATCCGGTAGGTGTGCTCGGCGTCTTGCAGCCGCGCCCAGAGGCAGAGGCGCCACCCGATTGCCCAGCCAGTGGCGTCGTCACCGCGAAGCTCTAGCGATTTCTTCGCCGCTGCCGCCAGCTCCGGCGTGCCACGCAGGGAAATCTGAGCGCTCGGGTAGAGGCCATAGAGGTGCGAGACGTGGCGGTGATGGCGGTCGCCTGCCTCCATGTCCCAATCCTCGAGCCACTCCTGGAGTTGGCCGGCCTTGCCGATTTGATTCGGGGCGAGGCGCGCGCGAGTCGCCTTGAGTTGTTCGCGGAACGGTTGATCCACACCCAGGATTTCCGAAGCTTGGATGCAGTTGCTGAATAAGTCGCGGATGATCTGGTTGTCCATGGTTGGACCGGCGCACACGCTCGTGCCTGGGGGATGGGCGTTCTCCGGTGACGCCGATGGGCACGTGACGAGCCATTTGTGTTGCGGTTCCTCGACCAGGGAATCGAGGAAGAATTGTGCCGCGCCCTTCATCGCGGGATAGAGATGCTCGAGGAATTTGCGGTCGCCGGTGAAGAGGAAATGCTCCCAAAGATTCTGGCATAGCCACGCGCCGCCAGTCGGCCAATGGCCCCAGGGGCCATCAATCGGTGACGCCGCCCGCCAGAGGTCGGTGTTGTGATGAGCGACCCAGCCGCCCGCGCCCCAATGCATCTTGGCCGCGCGCGCTCCGGTTTCCGTAAGTTCGTCCACCATCGCCATCAGCGGCCCAACGCACTCCCCAAGGTTACAGGTCTCGGCGGGCCAGTAATTCATCTCGGTGTTGATATTGATGGTGTATTTGCCGCCCCAGGGCGGGTTCAGGCCTTCCGCCCAAAGCCCCTGCAAATTCGCCGGCTGTCCGCCCGGCCTCGAGGAGGAGATGAGCAAATAGCGGCCAAACTGGAAGTACAGCGTCGCGAGCTGCGGATCCGTGCCGGTGGCAAATTGCTTGATTCGCTCGTCGGTCGGGAGCTTCGCGGCGTCGGTGCTGCCAAGGTCCAGGCGCACCCGGCGGAATAACCTCTGGTGCTCGCCGATGTGGTCTCGCCGCAGCCGGTCCAACGACTTCTTGCTCGCGGAAGTAATGTAATTCTTCGCCAGCGCCTCCGGATCACCGCTCACATCCTTGAAACTTTTATAACTAGTAGCGGCTGCGACGAGCAGCACGACCGAGTCCGCGTTCGTCACCGAAAGATGGTCATCGCTGGCAAGAGTCTTACCTCCCGACGCGATCGCCTTGACGCGGGCTTGGAACTTCAGCGCGCCATCGATCCCGTCCGCTTTGCCGTTGACACCGCGCAACACCAGCGTGTCCTGTGCGTCATTGCTGACCGTTCCTTTCTGCGGCGTTTGGAAGCCGGCGGAGAACGTGATTTGGCCCGGCTTGTCTGCGCTGAGATGCAACACGATCACTTGGTCCACCGAACTGGCGAAAACCTCCCGAGTGAATCTCACGCCGCCGGCCAGGTAACTGACGCTGGTGATGGCGGTGTCGAGGTTCAGGCCGCGACGGTAGTTCGTGACCGAGTCCACCTCGGGAAAATCCAGAAGAAGATCGCCGACTGTCTGGTAGGGCATCTGGCCACGAGGTTTGGCGATCATCTTCTCGTTCACGAGGCGGTCTGCTTCGCGATACTTGCCTTCGAACACCAGCCTTCGGGCCTCAGGCAAGGCAGCCAGCGCTTCCGGGTTGTTCTGGTCATAGGGCCCCCCGCCCCAGAGAGTATCCTCGTTGAGCTGGAGGCACTCGCGGTTCACCCCGCCAAACACCATCGCACCCAAACGTCCGCTCCCAATCGCCAGGGCCTCGACCCATCGCTGGGCCGGCCGGCGATACCAAAGGCTGAGTGATTCTTCGGGTGCCGGCGACTCACCGATGAGGGCAGGCTGGTGGCCCAGCCTGTAATCCTCGGCGGCCTGTAGGCTGGGGCAAACCAACAACACCAGCCCTAGCGGTATCAACCTGGTCAATTGGTCATGGAGGCGTGTAATCATGTTTGCGAGGTCGGGTTGGTCTGTTCGGCTCAAGGTTTCTGTCCATCATCTAGCGTTTTCCGCGTTTTGTGGCAAAGGATTCCACCGCCGACTCTTAGCTTTGAGATTGCGTTGCCTTGATCTCCGCGAAAAACTGGCGTGATGAGTGACCCGATCAACCGGATCATCGGCCAGATCCCCAACCGTTTCGCCTTGGCGGGCGGATGGATCGACCAGCCTTTTGTCTCCCGTCTCAATCCCAAGCCCCCGGGCTCGATGGTGGTGGTTTCGCTGCACCCAACCTTCAGGGTCATGGATCGCTGTGGCTGTGCCGGGGGAACGCGAGCGGTGGCAACTCGGATCTGGAACGGCCGCTTGCCCAAGAGACCCCTGGAAGAACTCGTGCGCGAACTTTATGCCGCCGAGAACGAGGGGAGAGCCGAGCCCAGTGGATCACAAGATATGATCGGCTTGGTCTATCCCGGGATTTGCCGGCTCGATTACGATTTCAAGGTGGAGGGAGGCGTTTTTCCAGCTCACATCGAGTCGTGCAACGATCCGAAGATCGCTCGCTGGCTCGAGAGGGTCCTCAAAGTCTTGCCCGTTGAGTCCCGCCCTGACGGCTACAATCCCTTGGGTGAGAAGAATCTCGACCCGAGTTGGATCGCCCGTCTTGGACGGACCGGACAGAGATGTTTCGATGCCATCGTCCATCGCGATGCCGCTGCTTTGGGCGCGGCCATGAACGAATGCATGCGCTGCTGGGAGACGCTCCTTCCGAACACGGTTGCCCATCCAACCATTAAGATCGACCTCAAAGGACTGCTTCGCGCGTACCAGCGGCAGTACTCTGGGGCCATGTATTCCGGCTGCGGCGGGGGATACCTATTCGTGGTCTCTGAGAAGCCGGTGCCGGGTGCGTTCACCGTCAACGTTCGCATCGCCGGCGCATGAATACTCGACGGGTCGTAGTGACCGGCGCTTTTGATAACGTTCGTTCCGCCCATCTGCGGGTGCTCGAAGAGGCCGCCAAGCTTGGACCCTTAACCGTTCTGCTGTGGCCCGACGACATTGTGCGAACTCGCACCGGCGCTCCCCCGAAGTTCCCGCTCGCGGAGAGGAAATACTTTCTCGAGGCAGTCCGTTTTGTGGACAGCGTTGAGGTCGGGTCTGGCGTGGCTGAGGGCTGTGCCGTGCCTGAAACGGCGACCGCACGCCCCGAGGTTTGGGCGGTGACCGAACCGGAGGCTTCTGAGATTGGGCAGGCTTGGGCTCGTGAGCGGGGCATGGACTACGTCGTCCTCCGCCCGGAGCAGCTTTCCGGTTTCCCGGAACCGCCCCCGTCGCCTTTCACCCCTGGCCGCAAGAAGGTGATCGTTACCGGCTGTTACGACTGGTTCCATTCCGGGCACGTCCGCTTTTTCGAGGAAGTGAGTGCCTACGGCGATCTCTACGTGGTGGTGGGGCACGACGCGAATATTCGCCTGCTCAAAGGCGAAGGCCATCCCTTGTTCCCCCAGGCTGAGCGCCGGTATCTGGCTGGTGCCATCCGCCACGTCAAGCAAGCCCTCGTTTCCAGCGGCGACGGATGGGTTGATGCCGACCCCGAAATCCGTCGGCTCGCGCCCGACATCTATGCCGTGAACGAGGATGGTGATCGGGGCGGCAAACGCGAGTATTGTCAGAAAATGGGAATCGAGTACCTGGTGCTGAAGCGAACCCCCGCGCCCGGGTTGCCTCCACGCTCGAGCACGGATCTGCGCGGCTTTTGAATCGGATTCGCCCGCGTTCCGGGTCAGTTTCCGAGGAATTCTGAGATCATCCGGCCGGCAATCTGGTCGGTCGTGTTGAACGAGACGCTGCCGCCGTTGGCGTCGCCGATGTTGGTCAGCGCGATGACCGCGAACTCCCTCCCAGGCGCGAGCCAGACATTGGTGTACCACTGCGTGTTGGAGCCGCTATGGTTGAGCGCCACCCCGCCCGACCAAGGCCGCGTCGTGACGGCCCAGCCCAGCGCGTAACCCTGGCCGGCAACATCCTGATGGAGTTTGACGAACGAGGCATGAGTCAGCAGCGGTGTATCACCCTGTTCCCCAGCGAGGTGAAATTCGGCGTAACGCGCCAGGTCGATCAGTGAGCAGTGGACGGTTGCGGCAGGGCCGATCGCCGTCGGATTGTCCGCCGAGGTGCCTGGCTCGATTGGGCTTGGTGTTGTGCCTTGGAAGACGTGACCCCAAGGCTGGTTGATCATTCGCGGGGTGGCCGGCACGCCGAACCCAGCCGTGGTCATCCCCAACGGCCGAAATAGACGCGCGGTCAGCAGATCCTCCCAGGGCTGATTCATGACTTCTTCGAGCATGGCTCCCGCCAGCGCGACCCCGGCGTTTGAATACTCGTAAGCCGTCCCAGGCGGATTGTCCGGTGGCAACACCGTGACCAAATGCAGCAGCAGCCGGCGGGCGTCCCGGGCGGTTCCGCCGAAATTCCAAAGCTGCGTCCAAATCCCGCTCGCAGTCAGGTCCCCAGGCGCGCCGCTGCGGTGCGAGAGAAGTTCCTCGAGGGTCACCTGTTTCCACTGCGCGTTCATGCTCGGAGCGAAATCTGCGAACACATCGGCGAGCTTGGTGGTCCATTGGATTTTGCCCTGCTCAACCAGCATGGCCGCGAGGGTGGCGGTCATCCCCTTGGTAATCGAGCCATGATGCCAGGCGTCGGTCAAGGTGACCGGCGCGTTAGTCACTCCCCATTTTCGCTGGCCCACTACTCCCAGGCCGACTAGCTGATTTGACAGGACCACGGCGCAGGCGACCGCCGGTACATTGTTCGCCGAGCGGATGCCCTCGAGAATGGTTCCCAGGTCGCGGACCGGGTTGGTCGCCAGCCGAAAGAAGCCTGCGGCATTGGTGGCGGTCGAGAAGACTTGAGAGGTCGAGCCGTCGCCGACCACCCACGGCCCCGCGGGAGTAAGCATCGGCAAGGCGCCGGTTCCCATCAGTTGGTAGACCTGTTGGGTTTGCGTGGTGAACTGGAGTTGCACTGCGCGGTTGATCTCCAGCGCGCCAACCCCTTGCGCGGCGGCTAGCCGGGCAGCCAGGCAGCCCGTCAAAGCGAGCGTTCCCCAGTTAGCGATCAGGCCCCGCGATAAGCAATGCTTGCGCAAATCATGCATACGCGAGATGTGCCATGTTCCGGGAGGTTGTCAACGCCAAAGCCGGGACGGTCCCGATGTCCCCGGGGCGCGGCTCTTCGAGCCGCAGCAGCCCAGAATGTCCCAAATGCGTTATCCGAGGCAGACAACCCCCAACCGCCCTAAGGACTGAAAGCCCGCAATGTGACAGCCTGGGGCGGAGCGTGTAACGCGGCTCGTCCTCCGTAGCCCTGCCGGATTTGTCCCGTGGTTCTTAGTTCGCGGTCCGGGCGAAGGAGGAAGCCCCAGGTAACCACGTCCACACACATTTTTCCAGCCCTGTAAGGGCGGAACAACCATCTCGGGATTCGCCTGCGGCCCCTTCAATCCCAGGCATACCGGTCATCCAATGGTTTTCCGTTCTTCTCGCACAGCCCGCGATATTCCCCCGGGAAATCCTGCTTCTGGTGATGTTCGGCTTGGCTGCGAATGTAACGGCGGACCGCTTCGACGTGGGTGGGACTGACACTGAACTCGCCGTAACCCGCCTGCCAGTTGAAATCGGAGTACCAGGGACCCAGGCTCTTGATCCAACCTGAAGACGAGGCTTTGACCTGTTCCACGATTTTGGCCGGAGCGTGGTTCTTGGATTGGGCCAGGAGAATGTGAATATGGTCGCGCACGGAGTTGATCTCGATCACCGGCGAGTCATGGTTCTTGAGGACGCCCGTGACATAGGCGTGTAGTTGGCCTCGTTCCTCGTCACGGAGGAGAGGACGCCGGTCCTTGGTGCTGAAAACCAGGTGAACTACGACGTTGACCAGAGATTGAGACATAGCAGGTTCGCCCTTACAGGGCTTGGGGCGGTTTTAACGGGACACCAACCCAGGCCTCCAGCCTCGGCGGCTTCTGGCCTGGGCTGCCACATTGCGGGCCTTCAGCCCTTCAGATATGGCCCCTCGAGTCCCGGGAATGTGATAGCGGTCGATTAGCTCAGGAGCGGCCGCTGGCCCGCAGTCCAGCCGATGGAAGGGCTGAAGGCCCGTAATGTGACAGCCTGGGGCGGAGCGCATAGCGAAGCCCCAGGTAACCATGGCGACAAATAATATCCCAGCCCTGTAAGGGCGGAACAAAACAGGAGGGCATGCGTGCATCACCCCGCGTACAGGAGCTCTTGCATCCGTCCCACCGCCTCCCGAAGTTTGTCCGTCCCTCCAAACTTCCCCGCAGTCTCCGCCACGTTGCGGTGCTGCGAAATCGACGGTACCTTCAGCGCATCCATCAGGGTAGATTGAAGCTCCCCAACGGCGGCGTATTTCTCCAGCAAATCACCCAGAATCTCGCGGGCCTCCAGTCCAAAATAGCCGAAGAACGAGGTCTGCTGTTTCTTGAGCCGGTCGGCCCGCTGCCGGCACGTGTCCGCTTCATTCAAAGCGTAGTTCGCCGGCTGATGTTCAGGAAACGTAACGCCCATTCACGTTGGGAACGCACCTCCCGGCGCATTCGCCAACGATGAGAGCGTAACAGGCCCGGGTGGGGCCTTGCAAGCCTATCACACCCTCGGCGGCCTGCCGCCCGGTCACAGCTTTCCGGCGCGGTTTTACTCTGCAAATCGCGGCCGCCGCCAACACCGAGCGCGAAAGCCCGGCAATCCGCCTTCCCACCCTCCGCGACAACTCCATTCCGCGCCTGCCCACCTATCCGTGGAATCAGTAAAATCCGTGATCAAGCCTTCGTTCCCTTTGTTTCCTTCTGTGGTCACCCCACCCCCCTCCCTCCGTCATCCGCGAAGACCTTCACGGTCTGCTGCGCGTCGCTAGCTCCTCGGGCACGATCCTGTATCGCGCCATGCACAACGACGAAGGCCACTGCGATCGCGCGACCGCCCTGGCCCTCGCCATCCGCGCCGCGCGCCCTGTCCCGATGCCCGAGCGAATCTATCTCACTCCGCAGATGATCTCCGCTTTGGCCGGGAATAGGCGACGCGACAATTGGGGCTACTGATAATCCCCGTGAAAACACCGTTTGGGCATCTCCACGGCTTGCGGCGTTCACGCCGCTTGCCTCCATGGTGCGCGGCATTTATGCCGCTTCAACCTGAAAACCTCCCACACCCCATGAACCCTCTCACGCTCATGACACGCAACTCCCCAGCCCCGCCAACGCTGCGCTCCACCACGACACGGTGCACGACGTTCACGCCGCTTGCTTCCATGGTGCGCGGCATTTATGCCGCTTCAACGTGAAAACCTCCCACACCCCATGAACCCTCCCACGCCCATGCCACGCAACTCCCCAGCCCAGCCAACGCTGCGCTCCACCACGACACGGCGCGGGGCGTTCACGCCGCTTGCCTCCATGGTGCGCGGCATTTATGCCGCTTCAACGTGAAAACCCCCAACAACCCTCGCACCTTCCCACGCTCATGACACGCCACTCCCCAGCCCCGCCAACGCTGCGCTCCACCACGACACGGTGCACGACGTTCACGCCACTTGCCTCCATGGTGCGCGGCATTTATGCCGCTTCAACGTGCAAACCTCCCACCCCCCAGAACCCTCCCATGCCTATGCCACGCAACCCCTCAGCCCTACCAACGCTGCGCTCCACCACGACACGGTGCACGACGTTCACGCCGCTTGCCTCCACGGACCGCGGCATTCATGCCGCTTCAACACGAAACCTCCCACACCCCTCGATCCCCCCCAACGCGCATGACCAGGAGAAGCCGGATTACACGAGTGCTGTAAGTCAGCGTTCCGGGAGGGCGGAAACCCGCGTCGAACGAGAGGGTGATGCACACACCACGCCGATCGAAAGCGGGCATGCGGTTTGGGTAACACTGCCGCGGCCATCCTCGGGGGTGGCAACGGTAAGCACTCGGTAATAAATAAAGGTATCATGTAAAGCGCCGGTCTGCTATCTTGACCGACCATGAGTCAGTTGAGAGAGCTAAGCCAGAGAATGAGATGCATTTGGCCACTTCTTGACGAGCGGACACG
>Ga0265314_10000553_pt1 | contig 47715 bp, 44 predicted proteins | sample 4126metaG_FD_203106 | JGI IMG/M metagenome (GOLD analysis project Ga0265314, IMG submission 203106) | Rhizosphere microbial communities from Carex aquatilis grown in University of Washington, Seatle, WA, United States - 4-1-26 metaG | ecosystem: Host-associated > Plants > Roots > Rhizosphere >... | reverse complement strand
ACCGACGAGGAGATGAAGCAGACGCTCGATTCGCTCCAGCAAAGCCGGAAGATAAAAAATGAGGATGGTACGGAAACGGTGCCGGAGTTAACTGATGCATTCGCCAAGTCGGTCGGTGCATTCGAGACATTCGAGGCACTGAAGGAGCAGATCAAGAAGGGCATCGGCGAGGAGAAAGAGCGCGCGGCAAAGGACGCCCGCCGCGGTAAGATAATCGACAAGCTGCTAGATAAGGTAGAAGTGGAAGTTCCGCTCATTTTTGTCGAGAGCGAGCAGAGCAAATTCCTCGCACAGCTTAAGGAGGACATCGCCCGCTTTAATATCCCCTACGACGACTACCTCAAGCGCACCGGCAAGACCGAGGAGGAGCTGTTGGCTGACTTCCGCGACCAGGCCTACAAGCGCGCCAAGCTCCAGCTGACGCTCAATAAGATTGCCGATGACGAAAAGGTGGTTGCCGACGACGCGTCGGTGGAGGCCGAGATAAAGCACGCGCTGGAGCACTTCCCTGACGCCAAGCCCGAGCTTTTGCGCATCCATATAGAAACAGTGCTCAAAAACGAAAAGGTGCTCCGTATGCTCGAAGGCGACGTAACTCCGGTGATAGCCACCCCGCACGACCACACAAACGAATAGAAAAAGCCCCGGCGCAACAAGTGCAACCGGGACTCTTTGATGTCGCTCTGCAGAAGCGACGGGAACAAAGAACATCTGCAGGGCAAGGTGACTAGATCCAGTTCCACCCCTTCTTCGCAACGAAGACCGTCGTGACGATGGTGGTCAGGACCGATAACGCCCAGAGAGAAAACAGTTCCTCCGGGAAGAGTTGGATTCGCGCAATTCCAAGAAGCTGCGCAAATACAACACCATTTACGATCAGCGCGTTGGCGACCAGCAAGCTGGTCATCAGCACGCCACCGGTAACCTGGATGACACGTCCCAGATCAATGGCAATCATGGTAGTAACCCCTCGGTTGGCCTTCCTGCATCATGCAGGAGGCATGAATACAAAAAGGGCACACCAAGTGCCCTGTGACACTATTATCCGGTTGAAATTTTTATTCGTCAAGCGTATACTCCACACATGCAAAACAACGAAATCTACGACCAGCTGGTGCCGATGGTTATTGAAAAGTCCCCTTACGGCGAGCGGGCTTTCGACATCTACTCTCGCCTGCTGAAGGAGCGCATCATTTTTCTCGCCGGCCCTATCGAAGACCACACGGCAAACCTCGTTATTGCCCAACTCCTCTTTTTGGCATCGGAGGACCCCAAGAAGGACATCCAGCTTTATATCAACTCCCCCGGCGGCTCGGTCACGGCCGGTCTCGCGATGCTCGACACGATGAACTTTATCAAGCCCGATGTGGCGACCGTGTGCGTCGGTATGGCGGCCTCTGCCGCGGCTATCATCCTAGCGGCAGGTACTAAGGGCAAGCGCTTTGCTCTGCCTAATGCCGAGATAATGATCCACCAGCCGTGGGGCGGCGCGCAGGGCCAGGCTACCGATATTGAGATAACCGCCAAGCACATCATCGCCACCCGCGACCGCCTCAACAAGATACTCTCGAAGGCCACCGGGCAGAGCCTCGATAAGATAGAAAAGGACGTTGAGCGCGACTACTTCATGTCTGCAGAAGAGGGCAAGAAATACGGCATTATAGACGACATTTTCGTCAATAAAGGGGCTAAAAAGTAGGCCCGTCTCGACGCCGAGGCGGAGTTGCCACTCCCCTATAACTTTGGTATTGTAGAGCCGTTCGCACCGGTTCTGCACTCAACTTTTGTTATCAAATCTTTTCATGTTCCCCAGGCGCTTGCCCTTGCTACAAAATGATTATTTCTGTGAATAAAGCACTACGAATAGGTTCGAGAGAGCGCTAGTCACAGCAGCCTTACTTTTTTGTGCGAGTATAAGCGATTTGGGAACCCAAATCGTCTATGTCATTAACACTTGTGTTCATTTTGCTCGCGGGCGCAGGGCTCGCGGGTATGGCGATCGGATACGTATTCCGATTGCTCTTTGCGCGCGCGCAGAAGAACTCGATCGAGCTCGAGGTGAAGCAGATACTCATCGACGCCCGCGAGGATGCTAAAAAGATCACCGCAGAGGCCGAGGACCGCGCTCGCGAGCTCAGCATCGCCGCCGAAGCCGAGATAAAGGAAAAGGGCGAAAAGGTAACGCGCGCCGAGGACCGCGTTTTTAAACGCGAGGAGGCGCTCGACAAAAAGCAGGTGGAGCTCGACCGCGAGATAGAGGGGGTCAAGGCCCGCATCGAGGAGATCAAGGCCATCAAGGAGCGCGCGGAGGGCATGCTTGCCGAGCGCGCCCAGGAGCTCGCCAAAGTCGCCGGCCTCACCAAAGAGGAGGCAAAGGAGCAGCTCTACCACGAGCTTGAGCGCGAATCGAACGAGGACTTTATGATGCGCGCTGCCAAGCTCGAGCGCGACGGCATGGAGAAGCTGGAGCGCAAGGCAAAGGATATTTTGACCACCGCCATACACCGCTTGGGCAACTCAGTCGCTTCCGACACGATGGCAACGGCCATCACGATTCCCAACGACGATATCAAGGGCAAGATAATCGGCAAAGAGGGCCGCAATATCAAGGCATTTGAGCGTGCCACGGGCGTTGAGGTCATCATCGACGACACCCCGGGATCTATTGTGATGTCTTCATACGACCCGATCCGTCGCGCTATTGCACGAGTAGCTTTGGAAAATTTGATCATTGACGGCCGCATCCAGCCGGCCAAAATCGAGGAAATCGTCGAGAAGGCCAAAGGCGAGATCAATAAGATTATCAAGGAAAAAGGCGACGCCGCCGCGTTTGAGGTCGGGGTGCTCAACCTCGATCCTCGCCTTATCCAGATTTTGGGCCGACTCCACTTCCGCACGTCGTACGGACAGTCGGTCTTGCAGCACTCGGTGGAGATGGCGCACATCGCCGGCATGATAGCCGAGGAGATGGGCGCCAACCCCGCCGTAGCGCGCGCCGGAGCGCTCCTGCATGATATAGGCAAGGCGCTCGACCACGAGGTCCAGGGAACGCATGTGGAAATCGGCCGCCGCATACTCCAGAAATTCGGCGTCTCCGAAGAAGTCATCAAGGCTATGCAGGCCCACCACGAGGAATATCCGTACGAAACGGTCGAGTCGGTCATCGTGCAGGTGGCAGATGCCATCTCGGGCGGCCGCCCCGGTGCCCGACGCGACTCTGTAGAGAACTATCTCAAGCGCTTGGGCGATATTGAGGCAATCGCCAACTCATTCACTGGGGTTGAGAAATCCTACGCTATTTCAGCCGGGCGCGAGGTGCGCGTATTCGTCAAACCGGAGGAGATGACTGACTTTGCGGCCCGTGAACTGGCCCGGAACATAGCAATGCGCATCGAAAACGAGCTCAAATACCCCGGCGAGATCAAAATAACGGTCATTCGGGAGACCCGCTCGATAGAGTTCGCTCGCTAAGGCTCCAAAACTGGAGAATTTTCTCCATTTTTGTCAAATTTTTGTATCCCCGTGGCTCTATTGCGCGGTTTTTTAGGAAGACTATACTGGCTATAGGTTTTTTCGCCTTGTAAAACAGGGTGAAAGCGAAAGAACCCCCAATTGGGCCGGGTATATATTCGTATTATTGGCTAATAACCTTATATCCCATGAATAAGCAGGATATTGCAGAGAAAGTACAAGGCGTACTTGGCGGCACAAAGGCTGACGCCGAGCGTGCCGTGGAGAGCATGATCGAGACTATCGTCTCAGCTCTCAAGAAGAACGAGGAGGTCTCGATTGCCGGCCTCGGCATCTTTAAGACAAAGATGCGCGCGGCCCGCATGGCGCGCAATCCTCGCACAGGCGAGTCGGTACACGTGCCCTCAATGCGCGTGCCGAAGTTCCAGGCAGCTAAGGCGCTCAAGGAGGCCGTCAAATAACGCCCCTTATCCTCTCGAATCAAAAAGCCCCCTCACAAGGGGGCTTTTTGATTGTTGGCTATTGCTATTGCATGCCGGGCTTTAGGATGCTGCTGAGATCCTTAAGCGGGATGTGGACCTCGAACGACCCTGCCGCGTACGCCGCAACCTGGTACGGCGGGAAGAGTAGTACCAATTCCCCGCCTGAAGAAGTCGAGTCGATATAGAAGAACTGAAGCGCTTCTGGGCTCGGCTCTGTGCCGATTCGTACCGTATCGAGCATATCGGGAGTCGGCTGGGATCCTACCTTATCAGGCAGCTGCGCCACAATGCCGTCGTAAGCCTCTTTTGAGAGCGTCGTTAGGTAATTGCTATCCGAGGTGAAGAGGTCCGCGAGCGAAAGCTCAGTTCCCTGCCTAGAGAAGGTAAAGGTTCGGAAGAAGGTATTGGGGTGAGCGCCCAGCGTGTCTTCAACAACCGTAAACACATAGGAAACCGTGGTGCTTCCCTGGTATGCCTTGTAGTCATATGAGAGCGAGTACTTTCGGTCCGGGCCCAAGCCCTGTATCTGTATGTCTTCGGGTGTCAAATTAGCGAAGTTTCCATCCTGCTTGAATTGCGCGATGTCGCCCGCGATAGCTTGCTCCATATCGGTGCGAGCAGCGAGGTCGGCTTGAGAGTCTTGGACAGGCGTGGTACGCGGGTAGACGATATCGATCGTGTAGTAAGGCGCGTTTTCGACGTACTCGTAATCGGTTGTGCTCGTTGCCGTGCCGCCGAGTACAGGGCTCGTATCGGATACGACAGGAGAAGCACTGTGCGGTATAAGAGACAGTCCCCAAGCTATAAGCCCCAATACTATAAGCACGCCTGCCGCGCTGCCGACTCGTTTCATATCCATATGGGTAGTATAGCAAATCAATCTTTGCGTCTTTTACTGAGGTGCGGGATGGGAGAATCGAACTCCCAACTACAGTTTGGAAAACTGTCGTTTTACCACTAAACTAATCCCGCTATATGTCGTAACTGCGCCACTAATGAATCCCGCTAAAGTTCGCGACTGTATCACTAATGAATCCCGCGCGTATACTATATATATCTCAAATATGAGCTTTGTGGAACTCGGACATACACTTGGGCACGCGCTTGCAGCATTGGCTGCAGGAGTACTTATGCTGCTGAGCCCCCTCCTCTCGCTCCTGAGCGGTACCACCACCGTGCAGATAGCGCCTCCGGCAGAAGAGCGCGTGGAGAACACTCCCCCGCTTGCAGCAACGGCTACGACAAGCTCGATTGCAATTGCCACAACCACTCCCAAAAAGACTGTGACGCCGGCTCCTAAAAAACAAGCTGCGCCCATTTCTGCGCCCACATCAACAACACCTGCTCCGACGCTACCCGCGCTCGACCCTACCGTACTCAACACCCAGACGCGCGCCTCACTCGTAAACATCTTGTGCCTCACTGACACAAGCGTAGTGCATCCGATATCCGCCAGTGGCGTCTTTGTCGACAGCCGCGGCGTGATACTCACCAACGCGCATGTGGGGCAATTCTTCCTGCTTGCCGATTACCCGGCGCCGGGCAGCGTCAACTGCCTTGTACGCACGGGCAGCCCCGCGCAGGCGATGTATCACGCGACTCTGCTGTATCTGCCGCCCGCGTGGATCAACGACAATGCATCGCAGCTGGTAGCACAGGAGGCAAAGGGCACGGGCGAGAACGACTACGCATTCCTGATTGTCACGAGCGCGGTAGGATCGAACCCTTTGCCCGCCTCCTTCCCTTCCATCTCAATGACATCCAATGAGCCAACATTGGGCGACAGCGCATTTTTGGCGGCCTACCCGGCCGGATTCCTCGACGGCCAGACGATCGAAAAGAGTTTGTATATCGCCTCGGCATACGCGGCGGTCGATCAGCTGTTTACCTTCGGCAGCGCGCGCGATATCGATCTTATATCGGTCGGCGGCACAATTGTCTCGCAAGGCGGCTCCTCCGGCGGCGCCGTAGTGCGCACGACCGACGGACAGCTTGAGGGTATTATCTCGACCGACACGACGGCCGACACGACGGCCGCGCGAGACCTGCGCGCCATTACGCTTGCGCACATCAACCGCAGCCTAGCAACATTCGGCAAGGGCGGCATAGTCCAGCTCCTGTCGCAAAATCTCGTACAAGAGGCCGCCGAGTTCCAATCAAAGACCGCGCCGGCAGAAAAAGCGGCGCTCGTGAGCGTGCTTGAGCATCACTAATTTTTTGCGCGCCATCGGGCAAAGATCCCGCAAGGCAGATATCTGCTGCTCCCCTTTTCTTCAATTGTCAGATCGCCGTATTCTATCGAACCGCCAAGTTTTTTTGCAAAGGACTCCAGGTTATACGCAAACGCCAATGGAGAATATCCTGCAGCATAGCCGTTCATAAGGACAAACAGCGGATTATCCGAGAGCAGCTGCGCGCACAGGTCCATAAGCGGCAGCAGATCTTCCTCTATCTTCCAGAGTTCACCGTCGGGGCCGTGGCCGAAGGCGGGCGGGTCCATTACGATCGCGTCGTAGCGCGTGCCTCGCTTGATCTCGCGCTTTACGAACTGGATTACATCTTCCGTTATCCATCGCACTGGCTTATCCGCAAGGCCTGAAGCTGCCGCATTTTCTCTCGCCCACGCCACCGCCGTCTTTGACGCGTCCACATGCGTGACTGATGCTCCCGCCTGCGCCGCAGCAAGCGAGGCACCGCCGGTATAGCCAAACAGGTTCAAGACCGACACCGGCTTTCGGGCATGTTGTATCGTCTCGCGCATCCAGTCCCAATTAGAGAGCTGCTCGGGGAAGAGCCCCGTATGCTTAAAAGAAGTCGGGCGTATCAAAAATTGCAGCCCGCCAAAGGCAACTGACCATTCTTTCGGCAGATCTTTTTTCACTTCCCACTTCCCTTCCCCGCCCTCGCGTATATAGCGCCCTTGCACCTTAGCCCATCCCCCTTCTCCTAGCTGTCTGGGCCAAAGCGCTTGTGGATCAGGCCTGCTCAAAAGGACATTGCCATAGCGCTCGAGCTTTTCCTCCAGGCCTGAATCAAGGAGTTCGTAGTCTGTCGAAGATTTTGTAACTAGAGTTATTCTTTCCATATTTTTAGATTACGTTCGGGGCGCCCAGAATCGAACTGGGCCATCTTGCTCCCAAAGCAAGCGTACTACCGATATACGACGCCCCGCCTGTGCCTCTTGACCGCTTGAGGATAGCATTACAACACCACATTCTCCAACAACTCAACCCGCGCCTTCCTGGTAGTAAAGTCCAAATAGGCGCAAGCCAGATCAAGCCGCCATGGTCTGTCCTCAGGGATCTTCTTTCCCAACAAATAGGTTTGTATGGCCCGGTGTAAGCGTTTTATCTTAGCCGGGTGCATATTTTCCTCCGGCCGATATGTTTCGCGTGAAATCCCCTCTCCAAGCGACCTCGAGACCGATTTAACCTCTACAAATATGGTCATATCGCCTTTTTCAGCGATAATATCTATTTCTCCCCAGGGTTTTAGGTAGTTACGATCTATGATCTTATAGCCTTTGCTCTCTAAAAATGTGCAAACTACCCCTTCTCCCATATCCCCGACCCTCCTTTTCTCAGTTTTGGCCATATTTTCACGGGAAACGTTACATATGAAACACTTGGAAGTTCTTCTAATCGACCATTAAAGACGTCCTTTATGCACATCTCCCCAGGTTTATCCACAGGTTTTACCGAAAAACCCTTATTCTTAGGTCTTTTGATTATCCACACTGTGGATGTCTTTTATTTTCTATTGCAAAGTAGAGAACCTAGTGCGGATAGGGAGAATCGAACTCCCACCTCGTCCTTGGCAAGGACGCGTCCTACCATTAAACAATATCCGCGCACTTCAAATGTACGAAAACACTATATCACAATCTTGTGCGCCCGGCAGGATTCGAACCCACAACAACTGCTTCGAAGGCAGCGATGATATCCATTTCACCACGGGCGCAAACCTTAAGCCCAGGGCGGGCGTGCTAGAATTGTGCCATGCAAGTGCGCCAAAGCCAAATCCCTGAGGAAGTCGCAACTATCGTAAAAAAGCTTGAAAATGCCGGGTATGAGGCATGGGTGGTAGGCGGGTGCATACGAGACCTCCTGATAGGGAAGAAGCCCAAGGATTGGGATATCACAACCAGTGCAAATCCGGAACAAATACAGGGGTTATTCGAAAACACCTTCTATACCAACGACTTCGGCACTGTAGGCATAGTGACCGAGTCTCCGGATGAGACTTTAAAGGTGATAGAAGCCACGCCGTATAGGCTAGAGGGGAAGTATAGCGACGCCCGGCGCCCGGATAACGTGATCTTCAGCACAAAGCTCGAGGACGATCTAAAGCGGCGCGACTTTACCATTAACGCCCTGGCCTATAGTCCTTCCAAAAACGAGCTGGTTGACCTTTATGGAGGCATAAAGGACATAAAGGACACTATCGTACGGGCCGTAGGGGATCCCGATGAGCGCTTTGCTGAAGATGCATTGCGCATATTGCGCGCTATCCGTATTTCGGCAGAACTGAACTTCTTTATCGAGGAAGCTACGCGCGAGGCTATGGCAAAGAACGCCTCTCAACTCGGGAAGATCTCCAAAGAGCGGATTCGGGACGAGTTTGTACGCATATTGAATTCCCCAAAGCCCATGAAAGCACTCCTATTAGCCCAAAACATCGGGGTCTTGCGCTATATCGCGCCGGATATAGAACAGGGGATAGGAGTAGCCCAAAACCAGGCCCACTCCTACGACGTCTTTGAGCATAATCTGCGCTCGCTCCAACATGCCGCTGACAAGGACTGGAGTTTTGAGGTACGCCTGGCAGCCCTATTCCACGATGTCGGGAAGCCCAAGGCCCGCCGATGGTCGGACGAGAAGGGGGATTGGACCTTCCACGGCCACGACGTGGTAGGGGCCAGGATCGTCAAAAAGGCTCTTGAGGACCTCCATTTTTCACGTGAAACAATAGAAAAGACCGAGAAGCTGGTCCGTTGGCATATGTTCTTTTCTGACCCGGACAAGGTAACTCTCTCAGCAGTACGACGGGTCATAACGAACGTTTCGCGTGAAAACATCGAAGACCTGGTCCAACTGCGGATTTGCGACCGGATAGGCACCGGGAGGCCAAAAGAGCAGCCCTTCCGCCTCCGCAAGTATCACTCGATGATAGAGCAGGCGTTGCGTGATCCCATCTCTGTCGGCATGTTGGCAATAGATGGGAAGGGGGTAATGGACATCACTCATGAGGCCCCGGGTCCGCGCATTGGTTGGATACTCCACGCACTCCTCGAGCTCGTGCTTGATGACGCTGATTTAAATACGAAAGAATTTTTAGAGAAAAAAACGCTCGAACTGGCAAAGCTTCCAGATGCAAAATTGCGAGCGTTGGGCGAAGAAGGAAAGGAGAAAAAAGACGCCGCAGAGGAGGCTGACATACAAGAAATACGCAAAAAACACTTCGTAGACTAGTGATTTCGGCAGTTGTCCACAGATTTGTCCTTTATGTCCTTTACATGATTTTCTAAAGGACATACTATCAATAGCGGATAATAAAAGGTCGTGGATTTATAACCCTGGGTCTGCGACAAAATAGTTCTGTCTGACATTAATGCACTGATCATGCATTGGGTCATATCACTAAATCATTGTCAATCGGGTCGCCCGCTTGTAAGAATCCCCTAAACTCGTTCTAAAAAATTGGATCTCTGACACGCAGCGCTCGATAGAAGCAAAAGTTCGCAAGTTCTTGCTTCCAGTTTGATGATATTCCGACCCGCACTCCCTCCGGACTCCTGGAGGGAGTTTTGTATTTATAGCTCTATGGAGATAGGGCAGTGGTCGGAGCCCGTAACCTCGGCCAAAATCTCCGCCTTTTTGAGCTTTGGGGCCAGCTTTTTGGATACGAAAAAGTAGTCTATGCGCCAGCCTATGTTGCGCGCCCTGGCATTGGCCCAGTGGGTCCACCAAGTGTAGTGACCATTGCCTGTGGGGATAAAGTGGCGGAAGGAGTCTACAAACCCCGCCCTTACTATCGAGTCTATGCCCTCGCGCTCCTCGGGCGTGAAGCCGTGCTCGCCCTCGTTTGCCCTAGGGTTGGCCAGGTCGTCGGCCGTATGGGCGGCATTGAGGTCACCGCAGAATATGACTGGCTTCTCTTTTTCGAGGCTCTTGGCATAGGCCAGGAAAGCCGGGTCCCAGTGCTTGTGGCGCATGGAGAGCCTCGAGAGATCAGGTTTGGAGTTGGGCGTGTAGACGTTGAGCACCCAAAAGTCGTCGAACTCTGCGGCAATGACCCGGCCCTCGGTGCCGGTGTCGCCGTAGTCGTCTTTTAGCTTGTATTTCTTGGTTATCTCGTCCGGGAAACCTAAAACTACCTTATGCGGCTTTTTTTTGGAGAATATAGCAGTACCGCTGTAGCCCTTTTTCTGAGCCGAGTTCCAATACTCCTCGTATTCCGGCAGATCTATCTCGGCCTGGCCTTGCTCGGCCTTTGTCTCCTGCAAACAGAGAATATCGGGCTTATATTTGGCAATAAAAGGCAAAAATAACCCCTTATTGTGGACAGCCCGTATCCCATTAACGTTCCAGGAGATGAGCTTCATGCGCCAACTTTAGCATAAAGAAAAACGAGCAGTACATGCCTGCTCGCTACTCAAGTTACTCTTTTGGCTTTTAGCTCTTTTTGTATGAGATCTTCGAGGTTACTCACGAGGTCAGGAGGTGCTGCCCTTGTGTTTTCCTCGTATTTTCGCCATGTATGGGACGAGTACCCGTGCATACGAGCAATTTTGGCGCATGTTAGCCGGGGCACAGCTCTTGCGAAGGCAAAGCCCCAATGCCCAAAGAGTTTGTTTTGGATCTTTGGCATCTTTTCTACTCCTCAAAACAAGTCTAAGCGCACTATACGCCCTAAGTCTTAATGCCTCAAATCACTTCCTCCGTTGGCCGTGGAATTTTTTATGAATTTCCCGCAGATGCTTGTCGGTTATGTGCGTGTAGACCTGGGTCGTGGCTATGTTCGCATGGCCTAAGAGCGCTTGCACTGAGCGCAGATCGGCGCCGCTCTCAAGCAGGTCGGTCGCAAAGCTGTGGCGGATGACGTGCGGCGTCACTTTGCGTGTGATACCGGCCTTGGTCGCATACTGTTTGATCATGCGCTCAACCGAGCGAGGAGTGAGCCGCAGCTGTTTGGCGCTCTTGGCCGCCTTACCCATCTGTATAAAAAGCGCGTCATCTATATCGCCGCGCTTATCAAGGTAGGCTTTGATAGCTTTTTTTGCAGCAGGGGAGAGGAACACAACGCGGACCTTCTCGCCCTTGCCGCGCACAGAAAACTCGTCGCGCGAGAGGTCAAGATCGCGATTAAGGCCCGTGAGCTCCGACACGCGCAAACCTGTTGAAAAGAAAAGCTCCATGATAGCCCTGTCGCGCAGCGCAGTGAGCGAGTCGCCTTTGGGGCCATTGATAAGGCGATTGAGCTCGTCGCTTGAGATGAGGTCGAGGTCGCGGGCGCCGATCTTGGCCAGCTCGATGCGCTCGGGGTTGAGCGACTCTATCTCGCGCTTGCGCAAGAACTTGAGGAACGCGCGCAGGCTGATCATGTAGTAATTCTGGGTCTTGTGCTTCATCGTGCCACTCGTACCCGACTGCCTATTGAGGTGTAGGCGGAACTCGCGCACGCTTTTCTCGCTGATAGCAGCGGGGGAGGAGACTTTGGCAAAAGCGAGGTAGCGCGTGAGGTAGCGATCGTAGTTCTCGACGGTCTTCACTGAGCGGCCTTTTTCAATCTCGAGATACTCCAAAAACTCTATTTTTAGGCTCTTAAGGTCATGTGAGGCCATACGTCGCACAATTTTATCATGGTTTCTCCATTGCTTGACAAATGTGTTGTAATATGGTAAGATTGAGAGTGGAAGTAAGTCCGGGGGTCGATGGCTAACCATCGAAAAGGACTTGAAATCAAATGCGGCGTATCTGTAGCGTACTTGCACTCCTTCTTATTGCACTCGTGGCAGGAGGGAGGGCGCAGGGGAGTACTACGAGCGATGAAGAGGCCTTCTATCGCTCGCAGATCATACCGATGGCTCTCAACGTATACCACGAGGCTCGGGGGGAGAAGGAACTCGGCCAGATGATGGTCGCGTACGTCACCCTCAAGCGGGCCGAGGACAATCGCTCCATGTGGGGTGGCCGTACGATCCTTGGAGTTGTGTTCAAGAAGAAGCAATTCTCTTGGACCGACGATCCGAGCATCGCAAAGTTGCTGCCACATGATCTCGCGTGGCGGAAGGCGCTAGCAGTCGCCACCTGGGTGGCGATGGGGTTCTTTGAACCTCCGGAAGTGCTTGTGGATGCGCGATACTACCTTAATCCTGATACCGCGGACCACAAGAATCTGTGCCTGATGGCGCAAAACTTCATCCAGGTCGGGATCGTGGGTAACCATCGATTCTACCGGGAGGCGAGCATGGGCGAAAAGCCCAAGTTCGTGCCCATCACGTTCAAATGCACATAAGGAGCCACCAAGAAAAGGCGCACCGTACAACCGGGCGCCTTTTTTCTTTCCAATATCTGTAGCCCTTGCAAAACCTACGGCGCTGTGATATGCTGTGTTTTAGCGGGGTATGTAAGACCCTGCATTTATATATGCTTACGAAGCAGAAAAAGACCAAGGCTATTAAGGAAGTCGCGATACATGATACGGATACGGGCTCGCCCGAGGTCCAAGTCGCCCTTTTGTCTAAGAAAATCGACGAGCTTACCTCGCATTTGAAGAAACACCTCAAAGACAAGCACTCGCGCCGTGGTCTCCTCCAGATGGTCGCAGACCGCCGCACGCATTTGAAGTATCTCGAGGGGTCCAACAAGAAGCGCTACAACGCACTTGTTAAGAAATTGGGCTTGAAGAAGTAAGGAAATTTTTCTACTGCTCGGGTGTACTATAGAGAAGGGAAGGTCGATTTTTATATTCCCTCTTAGCATTTTGTTCGCGTTCTCATCTGTTCCACATTTTTATTCGGTTAGTATGAACTTTTCATGGCAATCATTAAGCATAAAAGCCAGCGTGTCGGCATTTTTATAGACACGCAAAACCTGTATCACTCGGCAAAAAACCTTTATAAAGCAAAGGTAAACTTCGGCAACGTCGTTAAGGAAGCGCTCGCAGGGCGCGTGCTCATCCGGGCCGTAGCCTACGTTATCCGCACCGAGTCCGAGGAGGAGAAGGGCTTCTTTGAAGCGCTCAACAAGCTCGGTATCGAGACGAAAGTGAAGGACATCCGCGTATTCGCCGGCGGCGCCAAGAAGGCCGACTGGGACATCGGCATGGCTATCGACGCCATCGCGATGGCCAACAAGCTCGACACCGTTATATTGGCCACCGGCGACGGCGACTTTGTGCCGCTCGTCGAGTACCTGCGCTACACCGAGGGCTGCCAAGTGGAGGTTATCGCATTCGGCAAATCGTCCTCGGGCCAGCTGCGCGAGACGGTGGATGACTTTACCGACATGTGCGACGACCCGCGCAACTATTTGATCGGCTATCGAGGCGGCGGCCGCTGGATACCCGGCTTCACGTCCGGGGCAAACGACCGCGCGCAGAGCGCCGACACCAGCCCCGAGAACACCGAGGCGCCCGAAGAGCAAACCGGCGACGAAGACCCGGCAATAAAAATGTCGGGCGAAGGCGCATAACATACTTATTGCATACGAAAGAGCTCCGCTTCCGCGCGGAGCTTTTTTCTGCTAGAGTCTCTATATATAAGTAACCGCGAAGCGGGTGGATAGGTAGCTCTCGAACACTGTCGAGACCTAAAATCTACCGGTTTCGCACAATTGCGAAATGCAAAGCAAAACATACGAGATGGAGATCGGCGGCAAAAAGATGATTGCCGAGTTTACCGACCTGGCGGAGCAGGCGAGCGGTTCGGTCATTTTGCGCTACGGCAATACCGCGGTGCTCGCAACCGCAGTCATGTCGGCGAAGACGCGCGACGATATCGATTACTTCCCACTCACTGTCGATTACGAAGAAAGATTCTACGCAGCAGGCAAAATCCTCGGCAGCCGATTTATCAAGCGCGAAGGGCGTCCCTCCGAGCAGGCAACACTCTCCGGCCGCGTTGTGGACCGTACAATTCGCCCGCTGTTCCCCTCGCATATCCGAAACGAGATCCAAGTAGTCATCACGGTGCTGGCACTCGACGAAGAGGACCCGGATGTAGTGGCGGTCAACGCCGCATCGCTTGCCTTGGCCACCTCACAGATCCCGTGGGGTGGGCCGGTCGCTGCAGTGCGCATCGGCAAGCAAGGGGGCGGAGATTTTATCATCAACCCGACCTACGCGCAGCGCGACGCAGCCGAAACCACGCTCGATATTTTGGCGTGCGGCAAAGACGGCACTATTAATATGATCGAGGTCGCAGGGCAGGAGGCGAGCGAGGCGGATGTAGCCGCGGGCTTTGCGCTCTCTGTAGAGGAGCACAACAAGATCCTGGACTGGCAGAAAAAGATTATCGCCGAGGTCGGCAAGGTAAAAGTTGATGCAGCAAAGCCGGAAATCCCCGCAGCGCTTGTAGCGCTCTATGACGCGCAGTTCGCGAGCAAAGTTCGCGACGCCGTCTTTTGCGGCACGGCCGGCAAAGACGCTATCCACGAGGTGCAGCACGAGTGGATGGACGCGGTTGCAGCCGACGAGGCGCTCAAAGAAATTAAATCGGGATTGGTGAAGCGATTCCTCGAAGACAAAGTCGACGAAGAGATCCATCGCGGCGCTATCGAGGACAACAAGCGCCCCGACAATCGTCCGTTCGACCAGATCCGCCCGCTGTTTGCTAAAGCCGGCGGCGTATCACCGATGCTCCACGGCTCGGGCATCTTCTACCGCGGCGGCACGCACGTATTTACCGCGCTCACGCTCGGCGGCCCCGGCGACTCACAGCTTGTCGACACGATGGAGGAACACGATGTTAAAAAGCGATTCATGCATCACTACAACTTCCCGCCATTCTCGGCAGGGGAGACCGGCCGCATGGGCGGCATCAACCGCCGCGCTATCGGCCACGGCGCGCTTGCTGAGAAGGCGCTCGAGGCGGTTATCCCGGATGCAGTAGCATTCCCATACACGATCCGCTTGGTCTCGGAATGTTTTGCATCAAACGGATCCACCTCAATGGGCTCGGTGTGCGCATCTACTCTTGCGCTCATGGATGGTGGTGTACCTATCAAGGCGCCGGTAGCTGGCATCGCGATGGGCCTCATGACACACAATGGCGAGAACCGCGTACTCACCGACATCCAGGGCCCAGAAGACGAATTTGGCGGCATGGACTTTAAAGTGGCGGGCACCAAAAACGGCATCACCGCGATACAGCTCGACATCAAGCTCGACGGCATCCCGGTGCCTATTCTTGTCGAGGCGCTTGGCGGTGCTAAAAAAGCACGTCTTGAAATACTCGATGTCATTACAAAAGAGATTGCTGCACCGCGCGCAAATATCTCGCCGCGCGCGCCGGAAATACTTACCATGAAGGTAAAGCCTGACCAGATCGGCTTAGTCATCGGCGGCGGCGGCAAGACCATCAACGGCATAAGGGACGTGTCCGAGGTTGACGACATCACTATAGAGGACGACGGCTCGATATTTATCACCGGCAAGAACGGCGCCGCACAGATGGCCAAAGCAATGATCGAAGCGCTTGTAAAGGAATATAAACCGGGCGAAATATACGAGGGCGAGGTGACGCGGCTCATGGATTTTGGCGCGTTTGTGCGCGTGGGGCCCGGCAAAGACGCCGAGGGCTTGGTGCACGTGTCCGAGGTGGCTCCCTTCAGAATCGATAAAATATCCAGTGCGGTCGCAGTAGGGGACAAAGTACGGGTTATGATAAAGGAGATAGACGAGAAGGGCCGCATCAATCTCTCCATCAAGATGGCAGACCCTGACTTCGCTATTCGAAAGGGCTTAACGCCCTCAACCAATCCCCATGGATCTGAACCCGCTCGCACCTCAAGGCCCCCAAGAAGGGACTTCTAATACTCCCCCAGCAGCGCCGGCTGCACCCGCTGCGCCGCTAGCGCCTGTCCCGTCTGCTCCAAAGGCTCCGGCACCTTCCGCGCAATCAAGCGGGGTACAAGTAGACCTAAGCAAAATCCTTCTACCGAAAAAAGACACTGCGGGCAAGACCGTGGACAGTGCGCAGCGGGTCAATGCCGGCGCGCTCATGGCGCAAGAGACCGGCGCTTCGCTGCCGAAGGCACCACCACCGGCGCCCTTAGCGCCAACCGCTCCCGTGCAGCCAAAAAAAGAAGAGTCATCCGTCAGGCCGGTCGAGACATACCAGGGCGACATCGAGAAGCTTGTACAAAACAAGAATGTCTCGGTCGTCTCGATCGCCGCGGCGGAGGCCGTCCGGCGCGGCGGCGCGAGCTTGGGTGGAGAGCAGCCCGCCAAGGAGCCTGTCGACTGGGGTGCGATGCTGAAGCGCGCGGGCATGATAGGCGGGGGCGTCTTGCTCTTGGCTGTCGCAGCCGGCCTCATACTTTTTGTGCTCCAGCCGGCCAGGAGCGTACAGGTGCCCGCGGCGGCGGTCTCGCCATTCATCAACGTGGACGCCACCAAGGTGCTCACTATCCCGGCTAACAACAAACTGACGCATACCGACGTCGTGAACTCGCTCAACGACGAGCGCAAGGCCGTGCAGCTTTCGCTTGGTCTTATGGAGCGGCTCTATATCGCGGAGTCCGCTACGACAACAGATGGCAAGGAAACGCTCACGCCGCTCACCGCGCAGCAGGTGCTTGAGTTTCTCTCGCCGAACGTGCCCGATGCGCTTGCGCGCTCGGTCGACCCGGTGCAATTCCTGCTCGGCATCCATGTATATGCAGAAAACCAGCCGTTTCTTATTTTAAGAACCGACTCCTACGAACAAGCCTATGCCGCTATGCTCAGTTGGGAGCCGTACATGCAGCAGGACCTCTCGCCGCTCTTTACCCGGACGCCGTCGGTGCAGCTCTCGAGCACTCCCGCGGACATGACCACAACGATTGTCGATGCGACTACAACCTCCGCGACCACCACCGACGAAAGCGCGCCTCCCGAGCAGACGTATACGGCGCCGGCAGTCTTTGTAGACCAAATAGTCGAGAACCAGGACGCGCGCGTAATAAAGGATGCTAACGGCAATATTCTCCTGTTGTGGGCATTTATCGGCCGCCAAACGCTCGTCGTCACAAACAACGAGGTCACGCTGCGCGAGATAATCAGCCGGCTTACGACCCCGCCCATCGTGCCCCAACCCTAGACCTGTTTGCACGGGGATCTGGCTGGGGTACTATCTATCTATATGAATACCGACCACTTTAAGTCAAAACTGGAAGCGGAGCTGAAACTAGTCGAGGGGGAGCTCAAGACCGTGGGCGCGCAAAATCCCAAGAACCCGGCCGACTGGGAAGGCAAAGAGGTGGAGATGGATGTTACCAACAACGAAGATGGCGAGCTCGGCGACAAGATGGAGGAGTACGGCGAGAATCGCGCTATCAACGACACGCTAGAGATCCGCTATAACAATATCAAGCGCGCGCTCGATAAAATTGCAAAGGGTACCTACGGCGTGTGCGAAGTTGGCGGCGAAAAGATAGAGGAGGATCGCCTCGAGGCCAACCCCGCAGCCCGCACTTGCAAAGACCACATGAACGACGAGGCGTCACCGCGCGCGTAGTATATCGCGATGCAATATGCACGCGTGTACGGCGCACAGACCTCGCTCCTCTCCCCGTATATTGTTTCTATTGAGACCGACCTCTCGCGCGGGCTGCACGCTTTTACCGTTGTCGGCCTCCCAGACAAGGCGGTTGAGGAATCGCGCGACCGCGTCGCTGCCGCGATAAAACATTCGGGTTTTGAATCTCCCAAATCTCGCAACCAAAAAATCGTCATCTCGCTCGCGCCGGCTGATCTAAAAAAGGAAGGGCCTATGTTCGACCTTCCCATCGCGCTCTCGTACCTCGTCGCCTCCGACGACATCCGTTTTGACCCCGAGCCGTATCTTTTTATCGGCGAACTTTCTCTCGACGGCCAGCTGCGCGGAGTGCGCGGCATCTTGCCGCTCGTTGCAGAAGCAAAGCGCCAAGGCAAGCGCGCTATTTTTGTGCCGAAAGAAAACGAAGAGGAAGCCGCGCTCGTGCCGGGAATAGAAGTGTACGGGGCAACTAGTCTGGAGGAGGTTATCGCGCATGTAAACACTAAGCCTGCGGCAACCGGGGCGGCGCAAAAGAAAAAAGGCGGGCCGATGGGGAAACTCGCTCCTGCAAAGCAGACAAAACTCGAGCCGGCATACGGCGAGACGAAATTTGCGTTCGAGGATATCCGCGGGCAAGAGTCTGCAAAGCGCGCGGCAATCATTGCTGCAGCGGGTGGACACAATCTCGGCCTTTCCGGCCCGCCGGGCACTGGCAAGACGATGCTCGCACGTGCGCTTGCTTCGGTTCTGCCGCCGTTGTCATTCGATGAAATGCTTGAGGTCAACAGTATCCACTCGGTGGCGGGTGTGCTTCGCGGGGAACTCATGACCATGCCGCCGATGCGCAGCCCACACCATACCGCATCGTATGTTTCGATCGTGGGCGGAGGAGCGAGCCCGCGCCCCGGCGAGGCAACGTTGGCCCACCGTGGCGTGCTATTCCTCGACGAGTTCCCCGAGTTCGATAGGCGAGTGATAGAGGCGCTGCGCCAGCCGCTTGAAGACCGAGTTATTTCAATCTCGCGCGCACGCGGCACAGCGCAATTCCCTGCGCGCTTTACGCTCGTGGCAGCAATGAACCCATGCCCGTGCGGCAACTATGGCCACCCGGAGATAGCTTGCACTTGTACGCCCATAAGTCTTGAGAGATACCGCCGTAAGATCTCGGGCCCCATCGCCGACCGCGTGGACCTTTGGATGACTATGGGCCCGGTTGAGCTGGGCGAGTTAGGAAAGAGAAACAAAGAGGGGACTGAGACCGCCGCAGCGCGGGAGCAAGTACTAAGAGCGCGTGCCGCGCAAGAGCGCAGGTTTGGCGTAAAAGGCAAAACCAACAGCGAGCTCTCGCCTCGCGAACTGGATGAACTCGTACCACTTGATCCGAAAGTACGGGCAACGCTCGAGAAAGCCGGCGAGCGTCTGAGCCTTTCGCCGAGAGCGTTTCATCGAGTGATAAAAGTGGCGCGCACGATTGCAGACCTGGACGGCAGTGAGGACGTTAAGGAGTCGCACGTTCTGGAAGCCCTCCAGTATCGGCAGAGGAAGAGCTAGCGGAAATATTTTGGAGGTCGAGATACTTATTAAGAGCCTCCATCGACAGAGCTGTTGTAAATTCCTCGGACCCGTAATACGGAAAAGGGGCTGTCCAGGAGACATATCTTGGCCACGATCCATTCTCTCCCTGGGAGCCTAACAGATAGGAAGCGGCGCCGTTTACTTCCTTGCCCGTATATCCATCATTGATGAGCACGTTGAGCGCGGCTGCAGTATCGAGCGCGTTCCCGAACGATCCGTCTTTTTTCTGGAGCGACAGCACCTTCTTGACGAGCACCTCCTTGCTTGCGGAGAGGCACGAGGCGCCCTCCGCCTCGGCCCTTGAAACGAGATAGTAAAAAACAAGAGGATCGGGATAGTAGGTTGAGCACTGGTATTGTGCCGACTCGACTGACGCGTTGACATACAGGCACGCCTGGGGGTCGTTCCCGAGATATAAAAGTGCATTCGCGTTTACCCCGCAGTCCACGTCATTCACCACCTCGGGGCCGGTGCGGATCCACGTAAGGAATCTGCCCTGATCGTCCCTGTTTTTTTCAAAAAGGGCGGTGTTGTCATCGAAGCTCACTCCATTCGATTTCAGCGCATACGATACGGTGGACATGTCGTCCAAATCCGGATCAAGTTGCGTGGGATTTTGGGTTCCCGGAAGCGCGGAGATAGCAGACGTGTCGTCAGGAGCGCGATATGCTTTTTGCGGATTTCTGTTTGTCCAATATCTCCAGATACCGCCAGGCTCTTCCTCTCCTCGGAGAAAGCCTAGGGCTTTGTCTGTTATGGGCTTAACCTTGTCGTTCTCTATACCCTTCAGCGCGTAGATGATGAACGTGGTCGAGAAAGGAGAACTGTCGAAATAACAATCTGTCATTTCCTCGTCCTGACAGGCCTGTGTCTTAAATTCCCCATAGTCGAGCTGTGCTCCGTATAAAAAGTCGATGCCGGAGTTTATCGCAGTATCTACCTCTTTGGCCGGAACAGGCGCAAACGAAGCGGGTGCCCCGCCTCCGGCATGAAAGAGCAGAGCTGCCGCCAAAGCCGCCATAAGGATGACGGCGAGGAAGACTTCTCTACCTTGTATGGGCATATAGCTGGCGCGAAACACTTATATAGTACCTCCGGGCATATAAGGCGACAACAAAAGCTTAAATCAGTTTCATACACAAATTTGTTTCACAAAAAGAAACCGCCGGTTACCCGGCGGTTTGTGCCTGTCTTCAGCTAAGACAGTTACTTGGCGGAATTTTCGCGTTGCTTGCCGGCCTTGCGCTCGGCCTCTATCTTGTCGGCAGTGCGGAAGCTGAAAGGCTCGAACGCGTCCGCACGAATTGCCGGTGTCGGCTCCGGAGGGTAGTAGCGGAAGGTGTGGTTATCGGGGAGCGAAAGGCGCGCGTCCCACAGAGGTTCCTTCTTCATCGGCTTCATTGGTCTTCTCCGTATGACAGGTCAAAACAAAAGTCTCTTTTCCGACTCTAGCATAGGATATAGAAAAGAAAAACTGGCAACAAAAAGCGGCGAAAAATTGTCGCGGCTTTTCTATTTTAAAATTTATTTTTACTCTTGAGTGCCGACCGGGATAGACGCGAATGGATTCGTTGCTCCGCGGACCTCGAAGTGCAGGTGTGGGCCGGTTGCTTCTCCCGTGGCTCCGACTTTGCCTATCGTGTCGCCTTGTGCGACTTGGTCGCCCTGCGAGACAAGCACTTTGCTCATGTGCGCGTACAGAGTCTGTGTGCCGTTGGGATGCTGGATTACGACGTAGTTTCCGTAGCCACCGTTCCACCCGCCGTTGTTTTTTGCGACTATCACAGTGCCGTCGGCCGCCGCATAAATGCTCGTGCCCTTGGGCGCGCCGATGTCGACTGCGTTCCAGCCGTGCAGCCCCTGGGTGATGATGCCCGAGGGGAGCGGGAAACTGAAGTAGCCCGCGATAACCGGGCCGCTGCCGCCGAGATACGGCTCGGTGGTGGCGCCGGTCGCGATCTTCTTGATAGCCGTCGTGTGCGAGCTTGAGGCAGAAGAGCCTGCAGATTTGGCGGGAGCGGCAGGCGTACTCGCCCCAAGTTCGCCGTCGGGAATAATAACGACCTGGCCGGCTGCAAGCGCCGACGTGTCAGTGAGGTCGTTATACTGCGCGATGTCATGCGCGTTGGATTTATATTTGGTCGCTAGGCTCTGGAGCGTCTCGCCGGCCACTACGGTGTGGCGCAAGCCGGTAATCGGAAGGATGATGAGATTTTGCCCCGGCTGGATAACGCCGTTCTGGATGTCGTTGGCCCACACTATCGTGTTGACCGAGACATTGAACATCTGCGCTATCTGGGAAAGCGTATCGCCGTCGCGCACGATGTAGACGCTGATCTGCGACGATGCCGGCTGCTCGTTTATATCGGCAGTGGTGCCCGACGGACCGTCGGCTGGCACAAGCGCCGTATTATCGGCTACCGTGATGTCGCCGCCGCCTACTGCCGGGCTCGGGTCGAGGTTTATGGCCGGCTCCAAAAGGGGAATAGTCTGCGAATTGAGGCTGGTACCCTCCGCGTTTGAGACCGCTGCTGACTTTTCAAACAAGAGAGTGAAGACTGATAGAACTCCGGCTTGGGCAAAAAGAGGGATTACTAGTATTACGAAAGACGCTAGCCCGGTAAAAAGCTTGAAAAATAACACTTTTTTTGCCTTCTTCGCAGAATATGGCTCAACCACCGAAGAAGGGTCTATTTTATGAGAGTCTATAAGCCTAAATAAGCGCAATTTCTCCGTATCCTGTCAATAAATGGCTCTGTTAAGCCACTTAATCATCCGTTCACCCTGTGCTTACCCACTATACCGAAGGAGGTTGGGGGGTCAATATAGCTAGAAAGTGCCTGTGGATAACTTTTGGGGTGGTATACATGATGGGTGGACCATCTTTCGGGACTAAACGAAGCGCAAAAAGAGGCGGTGTTATGCACCGAAGGCCCTTTGCTGGTATTGGCCGGTGCCGGAGCGGGCAAAACCCGAGTGATCACGCATCGGATCCTTGAAATCGTGCGCAAAGGGACGGCGCCCGAGAAGATCCTCGCGATAACCTTCACCAACAAGGCGGCGAGTGAAATGCGCGAGCGGGCATTGAAGCTTCTTGGCGGCTCCGAGCGGCCTTTTATATCCACCTTCCATTCTCTTGGCCTTACTATCATCAAGGAGAACGCAAGGCTGCTGGGCTACAAGCGCACTCCGGCCATATACGACCGCAGCGACTCCCTGCGTGCGGTCAAAGAGGCGCTGAAGTCGCTCGGGCTTGAGGATATCGAGCCGAGAATGGCGCTCGGCGTTATCTCGCGCAATAAAGGCGAGGGCGTTATCGCGGGCGAGTATGCAGAGGCGGCCAAGAATCCGCGCGAGCGGGCGCTCGCAAGCGTGTGGCTCCGGTACGAGGCTGCACTTGCCGCCGACCAGTCGCTCGACTTCGACGACCTGCTTTTGCGTTCGGTGATGTTTTTGCGGCAAAACCCCGAGCGGCACGCGGCATACCAGGCGCGCTGGACGTACATACATATAGACGAGTACCAGGACACCAACCGCATCCAAGCGGAAATGGTCGAGCTGCTTGTGGGCCCGGCTAAGAACATCTGCGCGGTAGGCGATATCGACCAGACTATCTACGGCTGGCGAGGAGCGCAGATCGCCAACATCATGTCATTCGAGAAGACATTCCCCGGCGGCAAGCTGGTGGTGCTCGAAGAGAACTATCGCTCGACCAAAAACATTTTAGCCGCGGCAAACGAGGTGATAGCAAAGAACATCTACCGCCGCGAAAAGAATCTGTTTACGAAAAACAGCGACGGGGAGATGTTGTCGCTCTATCAGGCATTCGACGAGACCGATGAGGGCATGTTTATTGCGCGTAAAGTGGCCGAGCTTGTCAGGGAAGGGAAGGCGCCGCGGGATTTTTGCGTTCTGTACCGCGCAAACTTCCAGTCGCTCGCCATAGAAGAAGCCCTCCTTTCGGCGGACATTCCGTACCAGGTGCTGGGGACGAAGTTCTTTGAGCGCAAGGAAGTAAAAGACGCTATTTCATTTTTGCGCGCGGCGCTCTACTCCACCGCGCCCGACGTCGCGCGCGTCGCCAACGTGCCGCCGCGCGGCATCGGCAAGGTAACGCTGCTGAAGATGCTCGGGGGGCAGGAGAGTGAGCTTGGCGGCGCTATCGGGATAAAAGTGCGCATGTTCCGTACGCTGCTTGAAAAAATAAACAATGCCGCGCAGGAATTGCCCCCGTCGAAACTTTTGCAATTTGTGATGGAAGAAAGCGGGATGGAGCGCATGTATAAGGCCGACAAGCTTGAGGGCGCGGAGCGGCTCGAGAATGTGCGCGAACTTATCTCGCTCGCTGCGCGCTTTGACGCGGAGGAAACGCCCGTGCAAGGGCTCGAGAAGTTTTTGGAGTCGGCGGCTCTCGCCAGCGACCAGGACGAATTGAAGGACGAGGCGAACTCGGTGCGGCTGATGACGGTGCACGCCGCAAAGGGGCTCGAATATCCGCATGTATTCATCACCGGGCTCGAAGAAGGGCTCTTCCCCTACGAGCGCGATGAGGGAAGCGAGTCCGACCGCGAGGAGGAGCGGCGGCTGATGTACGTTGCCATTACAAGGGCAAAAGAGAAGCTCTATCTTACCTATGCGGCATATCGCACGGTGTTCGGCTCCAAAAACGCGACTATCCCGTCGCAATTCCTCTCGGATATCCCGGAGGACCTGCTCATGAACGAGGCACCCGAGCGCATCGGCCGCACGATTTATCTCGACTAACATGCTTAGGAAAAAATCACTCGGCCAGCACTTTTTGCACTCGCAGCACTATCTCGCGATGGTCGCCGATGCCGCTGGGCTGAAGCCGGGGGAGCGCATACTTGAGATAGGCCCGGGCGACGGGGCGCTCACCGCGGCGCTCTTGGCGCGTGGAGCCGAGGTGGTTGCGATAGAAAAGGACGCGCGTCTCATCCCCGTGCTTGAAGAAAAGTTTATGGAAGAAATCCGCGAGAAGAAACTTTCGCTGATCGAGGGCGACGTGCTGGAGATAGGCATCGAGACGCTCGAGCTCAAAAACCGCGCGTACAAGCTGGTCGCGAACATTCCGTACTACATCACCGGCGCGATCATGGAAAAGTTCTTGTCGGCAAGCGTGCAGCCGAGCGCGATGACGCTCCTGGTGCAGAAGGAAGTAGCCGAGCGTATCGCGCGCGATAAAAAAGAAAGCATTCTCTCGCTTTCGGTAAAAGCCTACGGCACGCCGAGGTACGTGCACACGGTCCCCGCCGGCGCGTTCTCTCCGCCACCCAAGGTAGACTCCGCAATACTGCACATCGACGCCGTCTCGCGCGCGAACTTTACAACTATCGAACAGGAAAAAAGATTTTTTGAGCTGGTGCACGCGGGCTTTGCGCACAAGCGCAAGCTGCTCGCGCGCAACCTCGAGCCCGTGCTGGGGAAGGACTATGCTCGCATTCTCAAGGACGCAGGTGTACCCGAGAACGCCCGCGCAGAAGAGATGCCGCTGGAAGTGTGGCTCGGGTTAAGCAAAAGCAAACCGCACGAGCATCAATAGGGGCTTGTCCCGACCATCTGCATGCGCAGTCCGTAGGAGTAGCTAAAGAAGGTGAACAACCCGAAGAGCCCGCCCTTGATGGGATTCCAGCAGGCGTAGGGGATATCCGCGAGCCCGAGCACCTGGCCGCCGATGGTCGGGATTGACGCAGGCGTCGGCTTGGTTATCGTCGCCGGCGTCCAGATATAACTGACCGGAAAGACGCCGGCAGGCCTGATGGTGATAACCAGGGAAGGCCCAAGCGGGCTGATGCACGGCAGTTCGGTAATCACGCGCCCGCCAAAGGATATCGCCGGCGCCGAAAAGCCAGAGGAAAGCAAACTGACTCCCGCCGCTACGCCTACTCCGACCGCCACAGCGGTGCCTATGCCGCTACCGGAGCTGCTGCTCTGCGCAGTGCTGGTGGCAGTGGTCGTTGCCGCAGCCTGCACCAAGGCGCCGGAAGGAAAAAGAAGCGGGATCAAAAGTGCCGTCAACAATATACGCATATAAACAGTATAGCGCGTAAAAGTACTGTTATACTGTTGATGATGCCCCCAAGCCGCTTTCTCCCCAGCGCGCAGTTTGCTCTTATCGTCGGTTCAATCGCCGCCTCGGGCGGCCTCGTGCTCGCCGCGCAATACTTTACTGGAGCGCCGAAGATCCCGTCTTCTACCTTGGCGCCCGCACCGGCGCCGACCGACCTTGCAACTGTCGACCCGAATTGGGAGCAAACGCTGCTCGCGATACAAGGCCCGACGACAAGCCTGACACCGCCGGCAAGCACGACCGTAGCTACGCTCCTGGATGCCGCAAAAAGCACGAACGTTACGACCACTGTGGCGCAGAGCCTGCTCGTCAACCTCTTTGACGCGAAATCGCAGGGGCTCGGAAGCGATATCCCGACGCAAGACCAGCTCGTGGCGCAGGCGGCCGCGCAGATACAGCAAGACAAGAGCGCCCCGGCGTACCAGGCTTCTGACCTGACGCCTTCGGACCAGACGCCTATTGCGCTCAAGGCCTACGGCAATGCCGTCATGGCGGCAATGGCGGCACACCCCAAGGCCAACTATAACGATACGCTCTTTGCGCTCGGCTATACCACCGACTCGGGCGATCCGGCACAGATAGCCAAACTCGCGAGCATCCAAAAGGAATATCGGGCGCTGGCGCACGATCTGGCGCTCATACCGGTTCCCCCGACCATGATGCCGCTCCACTTGCAGATAGTGAACGATCTCTCGTACGTCGCGGATACCTATACCAGCCTGGAGGCGGCGCATGACGATCCGCTCAAGGCGATCGGGGGGCTTCAGACGTATCAGTCGTTGATAGACGAGACCACGCGCGTGTTCATAAACATTGCGCAGATACTGAAACAAAACGGTATACTTTTCAATAAGGATGAGCCGGGCGCGGCCTGGACCAGCCTCCTTTCTTTGCAATAATTATTATGACTAGAAGGATTCTTTACATCATCATCGGGGCGCTCATTGTTTTGGCGCTTATTATCGGCTTGTGGTTCTGGCTCTTTTCGGGCGGAGGCGCGAAGGTTTCCGACACCGGCACGCTTGGTACAGGCGGCGACCGCACTACAACGACAGGCACAATCGGCTCCGACACCAACGGCCAAGCCCCCGTGGGCTCGGATACTGGCGCCAATGTGAGCGGGCAAACATCAACCGGGGGATACACCGGCACGGTCTCGTATGTCGATTTGGGCACCGCCAGCCAGAACAGCGCCACATGGCTGGACGGCTCGAGTGTCGGCTCATCGGGCGGGGGCGGCACGGGCGCGCTTACGCTCCGGGGAGCGGGGAGCCTCTTCAACCCGACGCCGATCAACCAGGTAAATAACACCAGCGTCTACGGAACATCGTACATCGGCGTCGACCCGGCAACAGTCTCAAGCGGCAGCAGCAATGACTTTGCCGCAGGGCTCGCGGGCGTAGCCGGCGCATGCTTGGCAAAGTTTGTGGCAAGCCAGGCAACCGGCGCACTGTCATCATTCCTGGGCGCGCTCTCGGGGCAGGTAAACGTGAACGCCCCGACCGTGCAGGGCAACCAGCAGGTCAGCCAGATATTGGATTGCGTCACCAAGGCCCTCGCGCAGATAGCGATCGATAAGATAACCAACGATACGGTCAACTGGATCAACTCGGGCTTCAACGGCCAGCCCGCGTTCGTGCAGGACTACAACAAATTCTTTAACGATGTCGCCGACCAGGCGGCGGGGAGCGTCATCGAGGGGAGCAACCTCTCGTTCCTTTGCAGCCCGTTCCAGCTCCAGGTGCGCATCGCGATCGCGCAAAGTTACGCGCGGCGCAATAATGCGCCCACCTGCACGCTCTCAGGCATCGTCGGCAATATTCAGCAGTTCGCAAACGGCGACTTCTCGCAAGGCGGATGGCCGGGGCTGATCTCATTTACTACAGTGCCGACTAATAATCCCTACGGCGCGTACATGTACGGAGAGGTTGCCGTACAAGGCGCGCGTGGAAAAGCAGTTCTGTTAAATACACAGGAACTCAATAACGGACAAGGCTACTTTTCGATAAAGGATAAGAACGGCAATATAATCGACCCGGGAGCAACAATCTCTGCCTCTGTTAGTTCCGTAATTAATGTCGATCTCACTAAATTGGGCTTAGCCGACAGCATCGACCAGATACTGAGCGCGCTCACCAACCAGCTCATCACGAAGATGTTCAATCATGGTCTCTCTAACCTCGGTAATGGCCAAAACGGCTATGGAGCGTCCTTAAGCACCGAGGACCTCCAGGCGGAGAGCGAGGCCAACGACCTGCTCGACAGCATGCAAACATCGGTGCAATACGCCCAGGAGTACGGGGCGGTCGAGCAGGGGAGCATCAACGATATCCAGACCGCGCAGAGCAACCTTACGACGCTCGGCAACTGCTGGACTGCGGCAAACAACACCGACGCCGCGCAGGCAGCCACCGACAAGATCGCCGAACTCGAGGGCCAAGTGAGCCTCTACAACAATAAGATTACGATCGCCAACCAGGCCATAGCCGACATCCAGAACATCCAGACCGAAGTGCTGAGCGCCACCACGCTTGCCGAGGTGCAAACGGCCGAGGCCGACTTCAGCCAGCTCCAGAGTTCGGGGGAGGCATACGGCGCCACCGACGTCACCTCGGCGCAGCAGGACCGGACCACGCTCCAAGCGCAGATGAGCACTATAAACTCCGACACTGCAACGAAGCTCAATCAATGCTATGCAGCGGGGCAGTAGGGTACAGAAGCTGCTTCTTAACGCCAGCGCAAAAGCTGCGGCCTTTCTCGTGCTACTTGTGCTTATTTTTTCTCCCTTTGCGAATGTTTTATCTACACCAGTAGTCCACGCGGCAGACAACACTACTCAAACAAGCACAACGGCCTCCGGGACCGCTGGCAGCTCCACCACGGGGAGCGGGTCAACAGGCGATAACAGTGACAACGTAAATTGTGGGTTTTTCTCTAACATCGCTGCATGCATCGGGAATGTGGTGTATGTATTCACTGTCAGTCTTGGTACGGGCGTCGCCTATATAGGCGCCAATATATTTAGTGTAGCGGTAAAGCTCTCGCTGAGCAGTACCGCGTACGGGCTCGACTTCATTACGACAGGATGGACCAAGGTCCGCGATATCGCGAACATGTTCTTTATCTTCATCCTTATCTACATCGCCGTGATGATAATACTCTCGGCGGACACCGGGCATACCATGCAGACGCTCGCGTTCGTGATATTTATCGCGCTTATCATCAACTTCAGCTTCTTCTTTACGCGCGTCGTCATCGATGCGGGCAATATCGTGGCGCTCCAGTTCTACAACGCCATACAAGCGCCCACCATGGCCCAAGCAGGACAATCTACTACTGCAGGCGGGCTAGTAAATGCAGCCGTTTCGGGTGTTTCCGGACAACTGGGTAATACAAAGGACCTTACGTTCAGTATCATGAATGCAATACAAGTGCAGAATATCCTTAGCACTCCTTCATTTGTAAACTTTTATAGGAGCAAGGATTTTTTCTCAGATCTCATCGCTCTTTCGTTTACCTATATCTGCGTTGGCGCAATACTGTTTATACTAGCGGCGGCATTCCTGACCGCAGGAGTAAAGTTTTTGCTGCGCATGGTGGTGCTGTGGTTCATGATTATCGTGTCGCCCCTGGCGCTTATAGCCAAGACCATGCATCAGTTTGAAAAATACTACAACGACTGGCAAGATGCGCTCATCAAGCATGCCTTCTATCCGGTGGTCTTTCTCTTTATATTCTGGATGCTTACCCAGATGGTCGGCGCTCTTGGGGGAGGCGGTGGCTCAATCATCGCCAATACATTCGGCGACGTAAACCAGTTATGTAGCAACCAGAGCACGAGCGCCCTGGCCTGCATCGGTACCATCGTAGCAGTCATAGGCATCCGCCTCGGGTTCGTAATTGTCATGCTCTATATAGGCTTTAAGGCGGCAGACGAGATAGGCGTGATGGGGGCAAACGCAGCGCATGCTGTTAGCAATAAAATAGCCTTCGGCAGTGTTGGCTTTCTTGGCAGGAGGACCGTGGGAAGGGTGGCCTATGGGGTATCCCGCAACAAGACCCTCAGAAAGCTCTCTGCCGCGAACCCCTCTGTTATGGGCAGGCTATGGAGCGGGGCGGACAAGCTTGGCAAATCCAGTTTTGACTTGAGGGCACCTCTTGCCAAGGTCGGCGTTGATGACTACGGAAAGCCCGCCGGCAAGGGTGGTATTGCTAAGAGAATTGACGACAAAGCGAAGGCATACGAGAAACGAGCCAAGGCTATGAAGGGTGATGCTGTGGATGAGGCCAAAGAGCAGCGGAAGTTTGAGAAAGAATACGATAAAGAGAATGGATCGGGCGAATATAGTAAGAGAGTCGGAGAACTAAAAGGCAAGATAAAAGAGGCGAGACGTGAGGCTGTAAAGTTTGCCGCGCTTGCACAAAAGTCGACGGGTAACTTGGCCGAAAGCTACAATGAAAGTGCAAAGGTACAGAATACGCTTGCTAAGAACATCGAGAAGAATGAGCTGAAACCGTTGCAAGAGATCGGCAAGAAAGTAGTCTCGCTACAGGACAAAGAGCTTATGGAAAAATATGCTAAGAGGCTAAGTAATCGCTTCTCCCGCGCACAACTTCTTGGAGCGGCAAAAGTGATCAAACTCGCAGAAGGGAAGACAGCGCACGAAAAACTTACCGATGCCGCAAAAGAGGTTGCCAAAGAGCATGATGAGGAAGAGGGGCATGACCAAGAGGAAGGCGGTAATAACCATGCACAAACAAGTGGGAGTGGCTCTAATACTGGAAACACTGGACATACACCACCTAGTGGTGGACCTGCAAATCCTCATCACGGTTAATCCACAGATGATATAGTAATTACTACTTATGGCAGAAGATTACACCCAACAAATAGAAGCGCGGCTCGCTGAACTCCCCGAGGATGTCCAGCGCGCCATACTCTCCAACGACTGGGAACAAAAGGTCGCCGGCATAGCAAAAGCGCATAACCTCCATATCGACCAGACCGAAAAGCTGGGCAGCGAGACGCTCCTCCTGATGCTCGGGTTCACCGAGCCTCAAGACTTTGCATCCAATGTCGTGAGCGAGGTATCCGTGTCTAAGGAAGAAGCCGATAAAATGGCCGCCGAGATCAACACGCAGGTGATGCTCTCTATCCGGGAGTCGCTCAAAAACGGCCCGCCTTCTGCGCCGGCGGCGCCGAACCCGCCGGCCACAAACATCGGCAAGTCGGTCGTTATGCCTTCGAGCGTTAGCTCTGCCCCCAAGCCAGCTATGCCTTCTCAAGTAAATACTCCTTCCATGTCTGTGCCCGTTTCCACCATGCCGATTGCTCCTGTTCCAGCGCCGGCAAAGCCTATATTGCCGACAAAGCCGCCGGAGATGCATCCGGCCGATGTGATGCTGACGCAAAAAACGGTGCAAGTGGCTCCTCCGGCACAAAATCCAGCTCCCACCGCGCCTGGTGCCACCGCATCTCAAGCGCAGATGCCGAAGCCCGACGCTCCCAAGCCGGCGACATATAAAGCAGACCCATATCGCGAGCCTCCGGAATGAAATAGGGCCGGAGTAGCGCTTGAGGCGATGGTATACTAGAGAGCGATGCGCTATCAGGTTCCTCAATTTATTGAAATAGAAGACAAGATATTCGGCCCGCTTACTCTAAAGCAGTTTATCTATCTCGCGGGCGGGGGCGGCGTATGCCTTATCTTCTTCTCCCTCCTGCCTATCTACCTTACGGTTATCCTGTCTATCCCTGTCGTAGCGCTCTCGGCGGGGCTCGCGTTCTATCAGGTCAACGGCCGGCCGCTCATCGTCGTTATCGAGCACGCATTCGGCTATCTGCTCGGCAAGAAGCTCTACCTTTGGAAGGCGCGCAAGGAGGCCGCCGATACGGGGCAAGCGGTCATCGCAACAAAGTCGGAGGCGGCGATGCCGGTTCCCAAGCTCTCGGAGAGCAAGCTCAAGGACCTTGCCTGGTCGCTCAATATAAAGGACCGCGCAAAGATGGGCGTTGCCGACGGGCCACGCACCGGGTTTGAGATATAACTATGGCTGACCAACAAGTAAAAGCACAGGCGACGCAGGAATTCGTACCCATCAAGGAGGTGCGCGACGGCGTCATCATACTCAAGGACGGCTCCTTGCGCGCGCTCCTGATGGCCTCCTCGATCAACCTCGCTCTCAAGAGCAACGACGAGCAGCAGGCTATCATCGGCCAGTTCCAGAACTTTCTCAACTCGCTTGAGTTCACGGTGCAGTTTTTTATCGAGAGCCGGGACCTTGATGTGCGCCCGTACATCGCGCTCCTTGAAGAGCGCTACGCACTGGAGCTCGACGACCTCATGAAGATCCAGATACGCGAGTACATCGCCTTTATCAAGGATTTTACCGAGCGCGCGAACATCATGGCCAAGAACTTTTTCATCGTCGTGCCGTACGACCCTGCACTCATCGCCCGCGGCGGAGGAATCTCGGCGATAAGCAATTTGCTCCCGACCGGCAAGGGCGCTTCGGCCTCACTCACCGACGAGCAGTTCGAGCAGTACCGGACACAATTGGAGCAGCGCATCTCGGTAGTGGAGCAGGGGCTCGTGCGCACGAGCGTGCGCGTGGTCAAGCTCGGCACCGAGGAGGTAATCGAGCTCTTTTACAAGCTTTTCAACCCCGGCGAGCTTGAGAAGCCGCTCCAGGTGACGAATCTCGCGCAGCAGCACTAACACTATATGGCACTCCTCGATTTTCTCAAGTCAAAACCCTCCGCGCCGGCGCCGATGGCGCCGATACTGCCCGAGCAGATATACAAGCAGGGAATACTCGAGCTCCAGGACGTCATCGCGCCCTCGGCGCTCAAGATAACGCCGCGCGAGCTCAACCTCGGCGACAAGATCGCCCGCACGTTCTTTGTGATGTCGTACCCGCGCACGCTCACCGACTCATGGTTCGCGCCGGTCATCAATCTCGACCGCGTGCTCGACGTCTCGATATTCATCCACCCGATAGATTCCGCCGAGATACTCAAGAAGTTCCAGAAAAAAGTGGCCGAAGTGCAGTCGCAGATCATGAGCCGCGAGGAAAAGGGTCTGGTGCGGGATCCGATACTCGACACCGCGTACCGTGACCTCGAGGACCTGCGCGACCAGCTCCAGCAGGCGCAGGAGCGCATCTTCGACGTCGGCGTATACATAACGATCTACGGCGCCACAGTCGAAGAACTCGACAAGGCCGAGTCCGAGATCAAGTCAATGCTCGAGTCGCGGCTCGTGTACGTGAAGCCCGCGCTCTTCCAGCAGGAGCAGGGGTTCAAGTCGGTGCTGCCGCTCGGCGTCGACGAGCTCAACGTCAACTCCAAACTGAACTCCAGCCCGCTCTCGTCAATCTTCCCGTTCGTCTCGTTCGACCTCACCTCCGACAAGGGCATCCTCTACGGCGTCAACCGCCACAACGCGAGCTTGGTACTCTTTGACCGCTTTAGCCTCGAGAACTACAACTCGGTGATATTCGCCAAGTCGGGCTCGGGCAAATCGTACGCAACTAAATTGGAAATACTGCGCACGCTGATGTTCGACACCGAGGTTATCGTGATAGATCCCGAGCGCGAGTACGAATTCCTCTCGCAAGCGGTCGGCGGGCGCTACTTCAACATCTCACTCAACTCCGAGCACCATATCAATCCGTTCGACCTTGCCCCGCCGCGCGAGGACGAGTCTCCGGCAGATGTGCTGCGCAGCAATATTGTGGCGCTTGTAGGCATGTTCCGCCTTATGATGGGCGGCCTGACGCCCGAGGAAGACGCGATCATGGACCGCGCCATCACCGAGACGTACGCGCTCAAGGATATTACGGTTGATTCCGACTTCAGCCAGATCGAGCCGCCGCTTCTGAGCGACTTTGAGCTGGTGCTCGCGGGCATGGATGGCTCGGAGTCTTTGGTGCAGCGCTTATCGAAGTACACCAAGGGCACCTGGGCCGGGTTCATCAACCAGGCGACAAACGTCGACATCAACAAAAAGTTCGTCGTGTTCTCGGTGCGCGATATGGAGGACGACCTCAAACCGGTCGCGATGTATCTGATTACCCACTACATCTGGAATACGGTGCGCAAGAACCTAAAGAAGCGCCTCCTGGTCATCGACGAAGCATGGTGGATGATGAAGTCGGAGGACACCGCATCCTTCCTCTATGGCATGGCGAAGCGCGGCCGCAAATATTACCTCGGGCTCGCGACCATCACGCAGGACGTCGACGATTTTTTGAAGTCGCCCTACGGATTGCCGATGATTACCAACTCCTCGATCCAGCTTTTGCTCAAGCAGTCGCCGACGACGATCGACAATCTGCAGAAGACCTTCAACCTTTCCGACGAGGAGAAATTCCTGCTTTTGGAGTCCGACGTGGGGGAGGGGATCTTTTTTGCCGGGCTCAAGCATGTCGCAATCAAGATCATTGCTTCCTACACCGAAGACCAGATAATCACCTCTGACCCGAGCCAGGTGCTCGCCATGCGCAAGCAGCGCAGCGACGCGGCCACTGCTATCTCGGGCTCGACACCCCCGGCATCATGAAAAAGCCCTTCACCGCATGGCTCATATTGCCCGCTCTATTTATAGACGGCTTCCAGGCTGGGATTACTCTGAGCCTTATCACGATACCGGGCATAGGAGAGCTGCTCAGCCCGGCCATTGATGTCTCCATCAGCCTGAGTATGGGGGCGGGGCTTATCGCGCTTCTTGGCTTTAATAATATGCTCTATTGGCAATATGTAGGTCCTGGAGTTATAGGAGAGGTGCTTCCTTTTTTTGATAATGCGCCGTTTTGGACCATGCTTGTGCTTGCCTCTATCCTCAAAAAGCGCTCCGAGCAGGGCGACGCGCTCGGGACGGTGGCCGGCCTGGCGGCATCCGCCGTTGCGCCACAAGGCGCTCTGCAGGGCGGGTTGAGTAACGTGCAGGGGATAAGCAGCGCTATTGCAGGACAAAGCCAGGCACCACAGCAAAGTATGGCGCAAGAGGGTGGGAATGCTGGGCAAGATAAATCCCCCGAGCGGACGGCTCCGCTCACCCTGTCCAAGAGCATGGACAACGATATCAAGCCGGCGCAAAAGCCCACAGCTGCCAATACCAATGCACAGACTCCCCGCGCTGCAAATGATAGTCTTATAGATGTAGACGGGCGCGGACGCACAGCGTATGCGGCATAACTTTATATTTATCTTTTTGGCAGCCGTCCTCCTTTTGTGGGGGAGCGCTGCGTATGCCCAGACAATAGGCTCAGGCGTCGACCCCGTGCAGGTTCTCACCGACCCTGATCTACCGGGGCCCAACCAGATCACTACGGTAGAGGTACAAGGGGTGGGATCGTTTCTTGGAGATGCCAGCATCGTTTGGCAGGAAAATGGCAAGACCGTTGCTTCCGGAGTGGGGCTCAAAACGTTTTCGTTTACGACAGGCGACATCGGCGTCACGACCCGCATCCATATCATCATCAACTCCAGCATCCAGGGCACTATCGTGGAGGATCTTGTCTTTACCCCGACGCGCATCAACCTGCTATGGGAGGCCAACACCAGCGTACCGCCTTTCTATCGCGGCAAGGCGCTCTACAGCGCAGGCTCGACAATAAAGGTCGTAGCCTTTCCGCAGGTAGTGGTAGGCAAAAGCACTGTGACATCGAATAACTTGTCCTTCCGCTGGAGCCTCAACGACACGCCCGACACGCAGCAGTCGGGCACGGGACACAACACCTATACATTCCAAGGGAGTCAGCTGCGCGAGAGCGAGCAGGTGAGTGTGGACGTATACTTTGGCAGCGCACGCGTGGGCACCGCATCAATTACTATCCCCGCAATCGACCCGGAGGTGCTCATATACGACAAGGATCCGCTACGGGGCGTGCTGTGGGACCAAGCGTTCCCCTCAAGTGTCTCGCTCGCGGGCCAGGAGATAACGGTTCAGGCTGCGCCGTATTACTTTGCAAACGAAAGCCTAGCGAGCGGCGCTACTTCCTACGCTTGGACGCTCAACGACAGCCCCACCTCCGGCCCCGACTCGGCGCAAGGAATACTGACGCTGCGCCAGCAGGGGAGCGGCGCCGGCGAAGCCGACCTATCGGTCGAAGTCCAAAACACCACCCCGAAGCAATTCGTGCAAGACGCGCAAAGGGCGCTCAGGATACTCTTTGGTGGGCAAACGAATACGAGCGGCTCCGCAGCATCCGGATTATGATAAAAGATTTCTTTACTGCACATATGCTCAGGTACGGGATGATCGCTCTCGCGGTGGCAGTCGCCGTAAACCTGCCCCCCGGCGTCTCTCGGGCAGCGGACAATCCCTGCAATATAAACAATTTCAGCGAAGATGCCGACCTTGCCCAGCAGTGCGATGATTTCGAGTCGAACTGTATTCAACAAGAAGGCTATGCTAATACTCAGGATAATACGTTAAATTGCCAAAACATAACAACGCAGTGGGTGACTAAGGTTAATGCTCAATGCGCGAAGGGCGGAGGGGAGTATGACCAGAGTTGTGTTGCAAATGTAACGGGCACTATATCAAACACTCAGGTGCAGCAAGCCTCGCAGCAAAATAACCAATTTAATAATTGCGTAAACGGCGGCGGGTCGGGGCCCGATTGTATGGTACAAACCGGGATAACCCCTCCGCCACAACAGACAGCTACGGCGCCCTCATGCACCGGCCAAGACTGCGGGAACATAGACTATGTTCCGCTTGAGCCGCTGATACCCAACTCCCCTCCAAATATCGCGTCCGACTTCGGCGCATATTTGAACCTGATGTTTAAAGTGCTCCTCACGCTCGGGGCGCTCTTGGCGGTCGGGCGGCTCACCGTGGGCGGCATCATGTACATGACCTCCGAGGTGATGGAGACAAAAGGCGACGCCAAGCGATGGATGACCTCCTCGCTCTATGGCCTGCTTCTTCTGGCCGGCTCGTGGCTTATCCTCTTCACCATCAACCCGAATCTTTTGAAATTCAATCTTATCGTGCCGGGCAGCGGGCAAGTCGGCACAACGCAGAGCACCTCTTCAAATACTCCTGCGACTCCCAGTCAGGCCGATATTAACGCGTGCAAATCGCCTAACTCCCTCCACTCCACCCCTAACGGCACTTGGGTTTGCTCTTAATTAAAACCATGAATGATACCTGGAAAATAATAGCGGCAGGAGCGGGAGTGCTCGTACTCCTCGTAGGCGCGGTGTGGTGTATCTTTTTCCGCTCTGGCGCCACACCGGCTGCGACTACGAGCCCGGAGTTTGGGATAGGGGACAACCGCACTGTAACCGTGCCTTTGGGCAGCGCCTCGACCGACACAACAAATCAGATCGCGAGCACCGCCTCACAAACTGAGCAGAAGGTGTTCAAGATAACTGACGGTCCGGTCACCGGCGCCACCTTCGTGCAGACCTTCAATCCGACTACCACCATTGCGCGCTTCGTGCTGCAGGAGAACGGGCACGTCTTTGACTTAACGCTCGACAACGCGGGCTCGGTGCCGCGCGCAGTGTCTAACACGACGATCCCAGGCGGAGCACAGGCTACCTGGACGGAGAACGGTTTGGGGATGGTGCTGCAATATCTCGACGGCGCGACCATCAAGAGCGTCTATCTGGGGCTGCCTTCGGCCAGCACTACGCTTGCGGCAAACCGGCCGGTGCATGTGCAGTTCCTCCCCGACAATATTACCAGCGTCGCCGCCTCTCCCGACGGTAAGAGCATCACTTACCTGTTGCCTACCACTGCAGGTGCCGACGGGTATGTCTCAAAACCCGATGGGACTAACGGCAAAAAACTCTTTTCGTTGCCGCTCTCGCAGGTGCTGCTATCCTGGCCGGCACAAAGCACTATCTTGGCACAAACCAAAAGCGCTTCGGGCTATCCGGGAATGGTGTTCTCCGTCTCGGCCGCAAGCGGGGGAGTCTCGACCCTGCTATATGCAAACGGAGTAACTGCGACCGCTGATCGCACGTTCAGCCGCGTGATATATCAAACCGAATCAAATAGTAACGGGGCCGCCTCGACCTATATACACGAGATAAAAACAGGACAGGAGTCTGGGATGTCGTTCGACCCGATTCCGGAAAAATGTGTGTGGAGCTCTATCGCAACTTCTACCGTATACTGTGCGGCGCCGCTCCAGTACGTGCCGCCCAGCTACCTCGACCTATGGTACCAAGGTGCTGCGGCCCTCCCCGATAGCCTCATCATGTTCGATGTTGCTGCGGGCAACACCACGCTTCTAGCGACGCCGGGCGGGGGCGACGGAGGAGATGCATCGGACATCACCGGGCTCGCGGTATCGCCCGACGATCACTATCTGCTATTCATCAAAAAAGGCGATCGCTCGTTGTGGGGAGTGCGGCTCACGCAGTAGCAGCTATTTATATTTGAGGACGATGTGGCGGAACTTGCCCTCGCCCTGCGACTCCGTTTTTATCTCCGTATCATTGGAGAACAGCTCGTGCACGACAAGCCGCTCGTACGCGCTCATCGGCTCCATCTCGACGTCATGCTTGAAGAGCCGCGCGCGCTGCGCGAGCATTTTTGCATTCGCGCGCACCGCCTCCATCTTGTCCTCGTAGTAATTGTTTACGTCGATAAGGAAATTCGCCGCTTCCTCGCCGTACTTTGTCTCCACCAGGCGGCGTGCCACCGAGTTGAGCGCGCGCAGATGTTCGCCGTGGGGGCCGATAAGCTCTTTGGAGTCGCCGGTCTTGACCGCAACCACCGTGCGGTGGCCAGTCGAGACACTGACCTCGGCGCCCTCGATGCCAAGCATCTCCAAAAGCGATTTCGTCAGTTGTTCAAGAGATGCAGTGTCCATAAGGACACAATACCCCATTGCAAGGCTGGCTTGCAATGCGTCGCTATTATACAGCCTTGCTGCGGGCTTTTTTGGCAAGCTGCTTGCGGATGACCCACTCCTGGCCGAGCGACACTACATTGCCGGTCGCAAAATAAAGGCCTACCGCGGCGGGCAGACTGTAGGAAGCGAAGGCCATCACCGCAGGAAGGAAATACAGCATCATCTGCTGCTGCATGCGCTGCGCCATCTGACGATCCTCAGGCATGGCGGCGATCCCGGCCTTAGTGCGCGAGGTCGTAAAGTGGGCGACGCCATACTGGAGGACCGCCACCAAGGCGCTGAGCACGATATTGTGCGGATCAAGCAGGTTGATCACGCCCAAAAAGTGCAGGTTGACCACGGCCGGCGCATGTACAAACGAGTACAGGAGCTGTGTGGCAATATGCGGCAGCCCTTCGCGGAAAAAGGCGAAATAGAGCGCCAAAAATATCGGGATCTGCACCAAGAGCGCCACGAATCCGGCGAACGGGCGGATATTTTTCTCCTTATAGAGCGCCATTGTGTGCTGCGCTTTGGCATTGGAGTCGTCCTTATACTTTTTGTTTATCTCATCGAGCTCGGCTTGCGCCGCCTGCATTCCCATCTGCGTGCGGATTGAGGCCGCGAATGCCGGATAAAAAAGAGCGCGCATCACCAGCGTGAGCGCAATGATAGCAAGCCCGACGTCGCCGCCGGGTGCCACGCTGATCAAAAATATAAAAACATTATAGAGCGGCTGTATGAGCAGCGTTTGGAACCACATGGTTAGGATAATTTCTTCGCTAATAAATCAAGCTCGGCGCGCATAGCCTCCACCATGGGCGGGGCAGGAATGGCCCGGACAAAGAATACCGTTTTCGTACCTGCAAAGGTGGCTTGGGGCGGCAGGGTTTCGAGTGCCATATAGAGCGCGCGGCGCAAACTATTGCGCCTGTTTGCTTGGCGGATAAGCGACTTTGGTGCTACGACAGCAGCCCTCAAGGGCCCCGAGGAGGGGAGATACTTCATGGACAGGGTAGTACCGCGCACCGAAGTGCCGCGGCTTATGACCTCGCTGACTTCCAGGGCGCTCAGGCGCCTGCGTTTAGGCAACATATGCCCTTATTATACAGTCGTGCGGGTGCGACCCTTGCGGCGGCGGCGCACCATGGTCTTTTTGCCCCCCGGCGAGGCGCTGCGCTTCAAAAAGCCGTGCGCGCGGGCGCGCTTGCGCTTTTTAGGTTGATATGTTTGCGACATGAAAAGCACTATACCATATCCCCAGTTTCTCCACACCTTTGTGCACAAAAACGCTCTTTTGACTCGCAGGTGACCGCAGCGTATCCTTGTGTGTGACACATGCAGACTATGACTACGACAAAAGAAATCTGGGAAAACGCTCTTGTCGAACTTGAACTTGCGATATCTCGCCCCAACTTCAACACTTGGTTCAAGGATACGCACCTGCTCAGGGTAGAGGACGGAACGGCGCACTTGGGCGTGCCATCCCAATTCGCCCGCGATTGGCTTTCGACCAAATTCCACAAGGATATATTGCACTCGCTCAGGGGATTGTCCGAGAACATCCGCACCGTCGAGTACGTCATATCGCGCGGCTCCAAAAAGCCCATAGAGGAAGTGCGCACCGCGCCGCCGGCCGAGCTGCCGCTTGAAAGCGTGCATCAAAAGACCAATCTCAATCCGCGCTTTACGATGAACTCTTTTATCGTAGGACCCTTTAACGAGCTCGCGCACGCCGCTGCCCAGGCCGTCATCCGCAAGCCGGGGATAGCATACAACCCGCTTTTGGTCTGGGGACCGACAGGATTGGGCAAAACGCACCTGATCCAGGCTATCGGCAACCACTTTAGGGTCAATGCGCCCGAGCGCAAAGTGCAGTACATGACGTCGGAGAAGTTCGCGATGGACTACGTCGCCTCGGTGGGCTCCGGCAAGGTGCAGTTTTTCAAGGAGAAGTACCGCCAGTACGACGTGCTCATCATGGATGACGTGCAATTTTTGGCAAAAATGGAAAAGACGAAGGAGGAGTTCTTCCATCTCTTTAACTTCCTCCACGACAGCAACAAGCAGCTGGTGTTTTCGAGCGACCAGCACCCCAACATGATCCAAAACCTCGAGGATCGCATCAAGTCGCGCCTCAACGCCGGCATGATCGTCTCGGTCACGCCGCCCGACCACGAGTCACGCCTCGCGATAGTCCAGGCCAAGGCCGCACAGCACAACTTTATCGTCGCCAATGAGGTGATGGAGTATCTCGCCTCGACTGTCGAGGGCAATGTGCGTGAGCTTGAGGGCGCGCTCAATACGCTCCTCATTCAGTTTGAGATGCGCGGTAAGCCCATTACCTTGGCGGACGCGAAGCTCCTGTTGCGCGGGGCGGGAAGCGCCGCCAAGAAGGCCGTCTCGGTGCAGGAGGTCGTCAAGACGATAGCAAACTTCTACGGCATCGAAGAGGCCAGCATCTACGAAAAGACCCGCCGCAAAGAAGTGGTGCGTCCGCGGCAGGTCATCATGTATCTTCTGCGCGAGGACTTCCATATTTCCTTCCCGACGATAGGGGAAAAGCTCGGTGGCCGCGACCACACAACCGTCATACATTCCTGCGACAAGGTCAAGAACGATATTCTGACCGACTCGGTCCTGAGCCAGGAAATAAACCAGATCCGGATGATGTTGAAATGATGTGGACTACGGGGAGTACAGGGTGGAGACAGCCTGTGGAGAAGAAATGCCGAATCAGCCGAGAAAAAATCTTATGAACACCAAAGCTCGCATTGATACCCGGTTGTCCTTTTCAAAAAACGAGATTGCGGCGCTACACCACAAGGCAACAATAGGTTATCCGAGTAATCCACAGCACTAGTAATAGTAATAAGTATTTATAAAGAATATGAAATTCGAATCCACAACAGAACAACTCCTCGCTGCGGTCTCGCTCGCGGCACGATTTGTGGAAAAGCGGGCGAACCTTCCGGTGTTGGGTAGCATATTGCTTGCTGCCGAAAACGGCCGTGTTACTTTGCGAGCGACCAATCTCGAGTGTGGTGTCGAGATCTCTGTGCCGGCCAAGGTGGGGGAGGATGGCATTGCGGCGGTCCCGGGCTCGGTGCTCGCCGGGTTCCTCGGCAATGCTCGCGGCAAGTCGGTCTCGGCGGCACTCTTGGGCGGCGTACTCAAGGTGGAGACCGAGCGCGCTTCTGCTTCGATAAAAGTTGTGCCGCATGAGGACTTCCCCATATTGCCGCAAGTGGCGGCAACGACCTCTTTTTCTGCCAAGGCCGCCGAGTTGGCGCGCCTCATACGCAGCGTTGCGTATTGCGCCTCGACCTCAGCGATAAAGCCGGAGCTCCAAAGCATCCTGCTCTACGCCGAGGCGGGCAAGCTCATTGCAGCAGCTACCGACTCCTTCCGCCTGGCGGAAAAGTCAGTCACTCTGCGCTCGCAAGGTAGCGTGCCGCAGATGCTCCTGCCGGCGCGTAATGCAACGGAACTCTTGCGCATACTCGAGGGAGCCACAGGCGATGTGGAGATCTACTACAACGAGCACCAGCTCTCGACGCATGTCGGCGCGGTGTACTACACGAGCCGACTTATCGACGGCGCCTTCCCGAACTATCGCCAGATAGTGCCGAAGACGTTTGCGACCGAGGCGGTGGTGCTGCGCGAGGATATGGGCCAGGCGCTTAAATCGCTTTCGATATTTGCCGACAAATTTTCGCAAGTTTCGGTCGGTGTTGAGCCTTCTAAAAAAGCGGTGACGCTCGCCTCGCGCAATCCGGATGTCGGCGAGCAGATCTCCACCCTGCGCGCCACGGTCTCGGGCGAAGCGGTCGCAATGAATTTTAATGGCCGCTATCTGGCTGACAGCCTCCAGGCAATAAGCGGTGAGAGCGTCAGGCTCTACTCCAACGGCCCCGGCAAGCCGCTGCTGGTCAAAGACGCAGCCGACGACTCCTTCTTTTACCTAGCGATGCCGATGAACCGGTAGCTTTTAAAAACTTGTAGTAGTTGCAGTTTGTGTTTGATCTGGTTGTTGGGTTTGTTGCGGCGGGGTGGGGGCATTGCCGACCGGCACCTGGAGACCGTCTACATATCCGTTCTGTTGGGCCCAGATGCGCACAGGATACTCCCAACGCTCGTATTGCGGGTCTTGGGTCGGGTCGGTGGGTATCGGGCCGTTAGGATCGGTCTTATCGACCCAATTGAGGATGTCGTGGACCGACTGCGTGACGAACTCGATTCCGTTCTGTACGGTCGATACGTCGCCCTGCCAGATGCCGCGCATAACCGGCTTGAGGCTGCTCTCGTCGCTCACATCGCTGCGACTGAAGGACTCATTGGGGATACGGCCGAGCTCGTACGTCATAACCTGGTTCCACATCGGCCCCACGATAAAGCCCGAGACCTGATGCGTCATCGGTGTGTTGTCGTTGTTGCCCGCCCAGATGCCTACAACTAGGTTGGGTGTGTAGCCGATGGTCCACGCGTCCTTGTAGTTGTTGGTGGTGCCGGTTTTGACAGCCACGTCGTGACCGGGGAAAGAGACGAGGCTGTTCTCCCCAAGCGGCGCTCGGGCAACCGGGTCGGAGAGTATGTCGTTTATTTCCTCGGCAATATTTTTGGGCAGCACTTGCGTGCCGGCTGGCTGGCTGTTGTCCTCGATGACATTGCCCTGGCCGTCCTCGACCTTGAGCACCGCGGTCGGCTCGTACTTGACGCCATCTTGCGCGAACACGCCGTAGGCGCTCGTCATGTCGAGCAGGGTTACCTCGCCGCCGCCGAGCACCAGGGTGAGACCGTACTGGTCGGCATTGGTGAGCGTCGAGATACCCATCGATTTGGCAAGCTCAAGCGTGTCGCTGATACCGGCCAAATAGAGCACCTTGATGGATGGGATGTTTATGGATTGCGCGATGGCGTCGCGCATGGTCATGGGCCCGCGGAATTTGCCGTCGTAGTTGACCGGCGAGTAGCACGGCGGCGTATCGTTGGTGTTGTCGCTCGGCGCGCATTCGGTCGAGAACTGGGTCGGCAGGTCGAAGAGGACCGTGTCGGGCGTATAGCCTTTCTCGAACGCCTCGGCATAGGCAAAGGGCTTAAATGCCGAGCCCGGCTGCCTGCCCGGCGGCGTCGTCGCAGCGTTGAACGCGCCGTCTATCTGCGTATCAAAGTAATTGCGCGAGCCGACCATTGCGAGTATCTGGCCGTTCTGTGGGTCGATCGCGACAAGCGCGGCGTTCGATGCGTTGAATTTGGTGGTGTTACTCAGCGCTCCTGCGCTTACTACCGCTTCTGCCTTAACCTGGAGGTCGGCATCGAGCGTTGTCGTGACCTTCCACCCGCCGGATTCGAGCGCATCCTCGCCGTACTTGTCCTCCAAATATTGCTGCACGTAAAACACGAAGTGCGGCGCCTGTATCGAGGAGCTCGCCGGCGTTACAAACGTTACCTGCGCGTTTTGCGCGGCCGTCATCTCGTCCTGCGTGATGTAGCCGTGCGCCGCCATCTCCTTGAGCACCAAATTCTTACGGGCATCAAGCGCGTCTTTGTGGGCACCAAACGGCGAGTAATAGGTAGGGGCGGGGAGTACTGCCGCCAAGTATGCCGCTTCGGGGAGAGAAAGATCGCTGGCGTGCTTGCCGAAGAACGTCTCAGAGGCTTCTTCGACGCCGTAGATACTGCCGCCGAAGGGCACTTGGTTGAGGTAGAGCTCGAGTATCTGGTCCTTGGTGTACACCTGCTCCATTTTGACCGCAAGTATCCACTCTTTGAGCTTGCGCGATATGGTCTGGTCGCTCGTAAGTATCGAGCCCTTCACCACCTGCTGCGTAATGGTAGAGCCGCCCGAGTATGCAGCCAGGAGGCCGAAGGACAGGTGCGAGACAACGGCGCGCAGGATTGCCTTGGGGTCGATGCCACCGTGCTGGTAGAATCCGGGGTCCTCTATCGCGAGCACCGCATGCTCGATGTTAGGAGATATTTCCGCTATCGGCACTATCGTGCGCTGCTGGTTGTTGTGGAGGTCGTAGAGGAGTACCGAGCCGGTGCGATCGTATATCTTGAGCGACTGCTCGATCTTGCGATTGGCGAGGGAGGAGAGGTCCGGTATCTGGAGCGTCGCCGCCCACAGCAAGAAGAGTCCCGAGAGCAGGAAAAAACAGCCGAACCCCCATATGATGACGGCCCTCCAGTGTTTGCGGACGGACTTCCATAGGCGCTTGAGGAGGCGGGAAGCGGAGCGCAGAACAGGTTGCATCGTGCAATTCTATCACGCGGCGCAATATGCTACAGTATCTCCATATATGGGGCTATTTTCTCGCAAGCCAGAGGTTTCAACAGATGAAAAAGCGATAGACGAGCTCCTCACGCGCGGGGTGGAGAACGTCATACCAAAAGATCTCGCGATCAAGAAGCTTAAGTCAGGGGAGCGCTTGCGTATCTACTTAGGCATTGATCCGACGGGGGCAAAACTGCATCTGGGGCATTCCGTGCCATTGCGCAAGCTCCAGGCGTTTGCACAGATGGGGCACGAGGTTGTTTTTTTGGTCGGGAGCTTTACCGCGATGATCGGCGACCCTACGGGCCGCGACGCCGCGCGCGAGCCGCTCACCGCGCAAAAAGTGCGGGAGAATTTTGATACCTATAAACGCCAGGCGCAAAAGATACTCGACTTCTCCCAAGTAGAGATCCGCTACAACGACGAGTGGCTCGCCCCGCTTACGCTCGAGAAGCTTATCAGGCTCGCCGGCACATTTACCGTGCAGCAGATGCTCGAGCGGGATATGTTTCAGAAGCGCATGCAGGAGGGGAAGCCCATTTCGCTGCACGAATTCCTGTATCCGCTGATGGTCGGGTACGACTCGGTGGTGCTCGACGTGGATTGCGAGCTGGGCGGCTCGGACCAGGAATTCAACATGCTTGCCGGCCGGCATCTGCAAAAAGCGCAAGGCAAGCGCGACAAGTTTGTCCTCACCACAAAGCTGATCGAAGGTACCGACGGCCGCAAAATGAGCAAGACGTACGACAACTGCGTGTATATAGAGGACGTGCCGTCCGACATGTACGGCAAACTGATGTCAGTCAAAGACGAGCTCATACAGACATATCTAGAAGTTGCAACAAGCGTGCCCCGCAAAGAAATAGAAACTATACTCGCGCTGCATCCGAAAGAGGCAAAGATGCGCCTCGCGCGTGAGTTGGTCAGCATGTATCACAGCACCGATGCGGCGAGCGCGGCGGAAAAGAATTTCACCGATACGTTCAGTCGCGGCGAAGTGCCGCAGGATATTCCAGAGGTTATTGTAGAAAAAGGAAGCTTACTCCTTGATGCGTTGGCGGTACTCGGAGATTCAAAGAGCGAGTTGCGCCGGCTTATCGAGCAGGGAGCCGTTTCAGAAATCGGAGGCCAGACCGTGCGCGACATAGGTAGGCACGTCGAGCATGAGATGACATTGCGCATCGGCAAGCACCGGTTTTTGAAGGTAACGATTAAATAACAAAATCCCGCTCCGGTTTATCGGGAGCGGGATTTTGTTATACTTCTTCGTCTTCGCCCTCTTCCTCGGTCTCCTCTTCTTTATCCTCTTCCTCGGTCGCTTCAGGATCGTCGGTCTCTTCCTCTTCTCCTGCCAGAAAGGTACCGATTTCCAGATCCTCCTTGTCCTCTTCCATCATGTGCTCGTCGTACGCAAACTCTGTATGCATGGCTTCTTTAAGTGCTGCTAGCTGCTAATAATTGGTGCTGTTCTCCAATACGAGATTTGTACCAACACCCGGGCTTCTTTGCAACCTATTGTGCCGAGGAGGCGTGTGGATATCGTGAAAGGGACGTTTTCTAGGCTCCAGGGTGCACCGAAGCCAGGCAGGTGAGGCCCACGGCAATGGCATCTAGCTCGTCGTCGAGGCGTTTTTTGGCCGGGAGCGCCACCAGGCGGGGCACCATCGCCGCTATGCCGGCCTTGTCGCTCTTGCCGTAGCCGGTAATGGCGACTTTTACCTCCATCGGCGTGTACTGGTGGACGGCGAGGTCATGGCTCGCGGCAATGTAGGTGAGCATGCCGCGCACCTCGGCTACCTGCATCGCGGTCTTGGCGTTCTTTTCAAAATAGACTTCCTCGAGCGCAACTGAGGTGGGTTTAAACTCCTCAATCAGCACCTGTGTTGCCGCCCCCAGGCGCTTGAGCCGCTCGGGGAAAGAGAGCTTGCCCGATGTTTGGATGCAATCGGAGTACAGAAGCACTTCCTTGCCGTTTTGTTTTTCTAGCACCGCTACGCCCAAGCGCTCATAGCCGGGGTCGAATGCAAGTACCCGCTCCAATTTATGCGGCATTGGTGTAGACCTCGCTCACGTCGTCGTGGTCTTCGAGCGCGTCGACAAGCTCGGATAGTTTTTGCCCGTCTTCCTCGTTTATCTCCACCGTAACGGTGGCCTCGAGTTTGCCCTCGGCACCCTTAGCGAAGGCCCAGGATGCGGCACCGGGGTTGGCCAAGGCAGTCCCGTGGTCGCTGAGTATCTTTTTTATTTCCTGTGCAGTGCGATTGCGGCTGTCGGTGTAGCCCTCGATGATAAGCGCCGTGCCGCCGGGGCCGTACGACTCGTAGACGACTTGCTCAAGCTCGCCGCTTGAGGACGCCTTGTCGAGCGCGCGTTCGATATTGTCCGCCGGCATATTGGCCGCGCGCGCCTTCTCGATAGCAGTGCGCACACCGGGCGCTGTTCTATCGCCCTTGGCCTTTTTTGCCTCTATGGATATGAAGCGCACGAGCTTGGAGAAGAGCTTCGCCTTCTGAGCATCGCTCTTGCCCTTAACGTGCTTTAATTTCGCCCACTTAGAGTGTCCTGCCATATATACAATTTTTACACTACAAAAGCTTTTGGTTCAAATCTAATGGCACGTCGAAGCCCAGATGCTCGTAGGCTTTGGCTGTCGCTACGCGGCCGCGCTGGGTGCGCTCAATCAACCCAAGCTGGAGCAGAAATGGTTCGTGTACTTCCGAAAGAGTATTGGGCTCTTCGGCGAGCGCTGCCGCGAGCGCGTTGACTCCAGCCGGGCCGCCGTTAAAGCGCTCGATAAGCACAGTTAAAAGTTTGCGGTCAAGCGGCGTTAAGCCGAGCTCGTCTACCTCAAGCATGCCGAGCGCCGCCGAAACAGCTTTGCCAGAGAGAGGAGTGCGCTTGAGTTGCGCGTAGTCGCGGGCACGCTTGAGGAGGTAGTTGGCAGTCCGGGGTGTTGCTCGGCTGCGCTTTGCAATCTCTTTAACGCCACTATCCTCGATTTCAACACCAAGAATTTTTGCCGAGCGTTTTACTATCTGTGCGATATCGTCCTCGGAGTAGAACTCGAGTCGGAATATCCCGCCCGAGAACCGCGAACGCAGTGGAGCGGAAAGATCAGCTACCCGCGTGGTGGCAGCAATGAGCGTGAACGGCGGCAGCGGCAGCTCGAGCGTCCGGGCGCTCGGTCCCTTGCCGATAATTATATTGAGCATGCCCGACT
>Ga0265314_10000552_pt1 | contig 47809 bp, 35 predicted proteins | sample 4126metaG_FD_203106 | JGI IMG/M metagenome (GOLD analysis project Ga0265314, IMG submission 203106) | Rhizosphere microbial communities from Carex aquatilis grown in University of Washington, Seatle, WA, United States - 4-1-26 metaG | ecosystem: Host-associated > Plants > Roots > Rhizosphere >... | reverse complement strand
GGCATTCCATTCCGATTGGGCGAGTGCAACTCCTATTTCAACGGCGGCGCCGTTGGCGTAAGCAACTCATATGCTTCCGCGCTCTGGATGACTGACTTCCTTTTTAACTGTGCGCTGGGTGGTGCCGTGGGAGTGAACGTTCACGGAGGAAATAATGTCAGTTACACACCAATCGCCGACAAAGCAGGTGCAGTTGTCGAGGTGCGACCGGAGTTTTACGGAATGATGCTGTTTGCGCTTGCGGGAAAGGGCACACTCTATCAAACCAGCTTGTCCTTGGGAGGGATCAATGCCACGGCCTACGCCGTAAAAGACTCCAGCGGGAATCTGAACCTTGTGATTGTCAACAAGGACACAACCCAGAATCTCCAGCTGACAATCTCGCTACCTCAAAAAATCGGTTCCGCTACGCTCATCACAATGAATCAAAATGCATCCGGCGTTGAGGGGCCGAGTCTCGCGGCAACTTCCGGTGTCACAATCCAAGACTCCACAATCGCTCCGGATGGCAGTTTCCGACCATCCTCTTCTTACAGTCTTTCTGTTGGCAGCTCACAAATCAGCTGTTATGTACCGGCCTTGAGCGCCGTCCTCATCAAGACGACTCTGTAAGAGAAGTACGAGCGACTTTAATGAAGACTCGCATTCCGGTACTCGCTCGAGATCAGGATTTAACTATGAATCGAAATAAATCGAACAACGGAATGAGCAGGCGTCCTCACTAACCGACCCAAGATTGAAATCCGGAATCAGGCCACCATAAAATATATTTTTAATTTCTAGGCGTGGTCCTCAAACGACTCCTTCGATTGTGAGTGGACCGCTGCCGTGTCTCGCATTCTGAGATACGCCGAGGGACCTAAATATAACTCCAGAACTTCTAAGCGTGGCGCAGGTCACAGCGATATAAGCCCGAATTCAACTCGTTACCTCTTATAGTGATTGACATCACAAAGCTACGAACGATAGTGCTATTGTGAGTAAAAGTAATCGAGCGAAGATGGACAAGAGCACCACTTCGGTCCAATCATTCGCCTGAACGTGTTTTGCCTTTTCCCCAGTAAATGAAGGCCGAAAGAACTGTTCATTGAATTCTCAATTGAAGATTGAAGCATTTTTCGCATTGGTGGAGTGCAAATGATCAAGGTGGTCCAAAAGGATCCACATAGGTCAGCAGTTTCTTTAATTTTGTTGGGCGATGATGCAAGAGCCATTGTTTCCTCAGTGAGCGAATATGGGATTTCAACCACCTTGTGCCCCAACATTAAAGAAGCTCTACGAGCCCTCGGCAGGTGGCAGTATCATGCTGTGCTCTGCGATTTGAAGATGCGCGGAGCCAGGCAGTTCCTGCAATACACCCGTGCCAAGTTTCCAACTGTCGCTGTTTTAGTATTCACGCACCCTCGCGACCTGCGCCAGGGAATCCTGGCAACGATAAATGGGGCAAGTGCTTATATCCAGACACCCCTCGAACCAGAGACCGTCGTCTCAGTTGTGGAGAAAGCTCTGGAGTCGAAGCGGCTTGCCTCGGCATTGAAAGACAGATCTGATCGGCCACGCGCATTTTGAGCCAGACTGAAGATTGGCCCACGGCAGGTCTCGGCTTCAACAAGATCGTCGATGACCCTGCTTGACCCATCAGCTCCAGGTAATCCATGTGGCGAATGTCCGAGATTTTCTTTTCTGCAGTTCGGGAGACGCTTGCTCTCCTCAAGGTCTCACGAAATCCGATCAACGGGCTCGGAGAAACCGAGCCTCGCAGGCCGTCGCCTCCTTTTTTGGTATCCGCCCGACAAGCATCCCTATGGCGAACTGCAGGTGCTGGCGCGCACGAGTTCCCGTAAAAGCCCCGGCTCGGCGCAGGCTTTCGTCGCGGCGTACACACATCCTGAACTGGCTCCGGTGGCTGAAGCGCGGCGGCAGGCCTCAGCGGAGGAGTTTGCGGCTGAAGAAAGCGCCTTTGCGCTGGCGCATGAGGCTGGCCGCGTTGGCATTGCTCCGATGGATCCGCTCTACGTCTTCGAGGGATACACGATCGACGAGCCATGGGTGATTGTGCTGGCTTTGGCTCCAATTATGAGCGATTGAAAGAAGCTCCTTCGGATCAGACCAACGGCATCGGCGTAACCGAACTTGGCAAGCAGTACGCACGAGGGACGCGCGTTTCTTTTGCCCTTGCCAATTGGATCCGTTCTCAGGGCTATTACGCCCAGGCTTTTCCTGGGCCGTCTGCAGGCGCCCTTCTGTTGATTCCGCCGGCCATTGCTTCAGGATTGGGAGAGCTGGGCAAATACGGCTCGTTGATTAACAGGCAGTATGGAGCTGGATTGCGTCTGGCTGGAGTTACCACGGACATGCCGCTTGTGGCGACAAAACCAGACCGTTTCGGGGCAGATGATCTCTGCTCAACCTGCCAGGTTTGTACCAACGCGTGCCCACCCGGCGCGATCAGGGAACAAAAGCAAATGGTGCGCGGCGTCGAACGCTGGTATGTGGACTTCGACAAGTGCATTCCATTCTTTGCCTAATCGGCATCGTGTGGGATTTGTATCGCCGAGTGCCCCTGGACGCGGCCAAGAGTGCGGCCGAAGTTGCTGGCGACCATGGCACGGCGGCTTGGTCAGAGCGATCCTCAATCATGACCCCAGGCCCGGCATGGAGCCGGATGGCACGGCGGGAAACGGCTCTCCATCGTTTGGTGGAAGTCCAGAGCACCCGGCTCGGCGTACGATGAACGCGTTCTGTGTTTCGATTCCCCTGCCGCCTGAGGGTAAAAGCGCAATTCCGCTTGAATGGAATATTATCGATGGCTCATATTCAACTTCCCATTGCCGAAGAACTCGGTAGAGAGTTTCCGGGCATCCTCGGCCCCATGACGTTTCGTCCTGAAACCACGGCGCCACTGAATGAGTTGGTCAATATCCCGCTGCGCGGGCCAAGCACGTTGTCGAAGGGCGAACGAGAGATGATCGCCACGCATGTGTCCTGGCGCAACGATTGCTTTTTCTGCCAAACGATCCACGGAGCGGTGGCCGCGGCGCAACTTGGACGCGACAAGGCGCTGGTCGAGAAGGTGAAGACGGACTGGCCGAACGCAGAAATCCCCCCCAAACTGAAGGCCTTGCTGCATATCGCCGGAAAGGTGCAGCTTGGGGGCAAGCACGTAACGGCGGAGGACATTGCCGCCGCGCGCGATGCGGGCGCTACGGATCTGGAAATCCACGACACAGTCCTGATTGCAGCGGTCTTTTGCATGTGCAATCGCTACGTCGATGGTCTGGGTACCTGGGCTCCTCAGGATCCAGATATCTATCGGCAAAGAGCGGCCCTGATCGTCGAACACGGTTACACCGGAGTGACCGAGGCCGCAGTCGCCGCAATCCGGCGCTGACGCTCCGCATTTGAAATGCGTTAGTTTCGACTCCGAAGAAGACGATGACCGCCACGCTGAGAAGATCGCTATCCGAGGTCGCTTTCACCCATGCGCGAGCCCGCACTGAAGATAGCCGAACCCTCACTCGATGAATCTCAAATCAGCTACCCCGGCTGGAAGATCGTTCTCGCCAGCTTCTTCGGGATCATGGTCAGCTTTGCGGCGATCGTGCCTTGGACCCTCGGCCTCTTCATCAAGCCACTTGCAGAAAGTTTCGGCTGGCACCGCGAGTCCACCTCGGCGGGATTCAGCATTGCCGCACTAACCCTGGCCGCCGCCTCGCCCGGGCTTGGCTTCCAGCTGGACAGCTATAGGCCGCGCCGCATCGTGCTGTCGTGCATTGTGATTTTCTCTGCGGCTTATGTTTCGCTCGCATTGCTGACGCCACATCCGCTGCACTTCTACTTCACGTCCTTCGTTATTGGCCTGGTGGGCAATGGAACCGCTGCAGGCTGCGACGCTGCTTGTATGTGCGATACCGAGCTCTTCCTTCCAATTCCCCTGAATTGCGGCCGTTGAGGGGAAGATTGTGAACAGCTTCCTCAGTTCTCAGGTTTGAAATCGTGGCGGCTTCTGTATCTGGTAGCGCTCTTCACAAAATGCAGGGAACGAGACGATGCGCAGGGATCAACAACAGCCACGCATCCGGCGGGGAGCCGGATTGAAGTGAGCCGGGTTGAGTTTGATCGGCATCAAACGAAGGGAACCCTCCTTGACGATGATTGGGGCCGCATTTTCGCGAAGAACAAATTCCTGATTGGCATATCGATAGATGGGCCAGAAGAGTTGCATGATGCATATCGCCTTGACAAAGGCGGACAGCCAACCTTCGCTCGCGTGATGCGCGGTTTGGAGATGCTGAAGAAGCACGGTGTTCCTTTCAATGCCCTCACCGTGCTCAATCGGAAGAACTCTTATCTCGCCCACGAGGTGTACAGATTCCTTGAGCAGATCGGCAGAAATTACCTGCAATTCATTCCAATCGTGGAGCAGGTTGCGGAGGGACCAGATCCGAATCGACTTGTGCTGCTGAAGCCATACGCACTGCGGAAGACCATTGTTTCCGACTGGTCGGTCGAGCCACTGCAGTTCGGTCGCTTTCTCCGGCAGGTCTTTGATGTGTGGGTAGCGCAGGATGTCGGCCGTGTATTCGTGCAAGTGTTCGATGTAGCGTTGGAATCCTGGTATGGAGTGGAGCAGTCCCTTTGTGTCTTCAAGCCCGATTGCGGGCAGGCATTGGTGGTCGAACACAACGGTGATGTCTACTCGTGCGACCACTTCGTTTATCCGGAGAACAGGCTGGGCAACATTATGAATCGCGCACTCGGCTCGCTGGTGGATTCGACGCAGCAGCGTAAATTTGGCGCCGCGAAATCATCGACGCTGCCTTCCGATTGCCGCCAGTGCGATGTGCGCTTTGCCTGTAATGGCGAGTGCCCTAAGCATCGCTTTACGACAACTGAAACGGGCGAATATAGATTGAATTATCTCTGCGCCGGATACAAGCATTTCTTTCGGCACATTGATCCGTATATGCGGTTCATGGCAAATGAACTTAACCACAATCGAGCGCCGGCGCGAGTGTTGGAGTGGGAGCGTTCGAGAAGGGGCGCGATAGGTTCAGCGGCAGTATCGCAGCAGGCTGTCGCCGGCTACTAAGTACGCAATCGTAAGCCGAATTGAGCACCGATGGCGAAGTGGCTAACGCGCTGGTCTGCAAAACCAGTACTCGCGGGTTCAAATCCCGCCCGGTGCTCCAAACACATAGAGTCTGAATCTCATATCGATTTTGCAAATACCACGCAGCTTCTCCGCGCTGTTGGAAACCATCAGCTTTTCTAACCGGGTCGTATACTCAACGATCCAATTCAATAGGAGTGATAGGAAAGAGAAAGGCATACTGAGGGCGTTGACCTCAACGCTGATTCTCGCAACGAGCGCGAAGCTCATGACACATGCTCAAACCGCACAACCTTATCAAGGTGTAGTTGGTCGAACATTGTCCGAGTCAAAAGAGTATTGGCCGGAACCAGTGAGGGCGCCGGCCGACGCCCCCAACATCGTTTTGATCTTGCTCGATGATGTCGGCTTCGGAGCGTCTAACACGTTCGGTGGACTCATCGCCACTCCTACACTCGACAACCTCGCTGCTAACGGACTGCGCTATACGAATTTCCACACTTGCGCCATTTGCGCTCCAACACGGGCAGCCTTGTTGACGGGCCGTAACAGCGCAACTGTGCATGAATCTGGGTTCTCGCAAACCATCTTGTCCGCAGGATTCCCGGGCTGGGATGGCAGACTGCCTTCGTCTGCCGGCACTATCGCTTAGGTCCTTCGCGATAACGGCTACAACGCGTTCGCGGTCGGGAAGTACGGAGTGACTCCCGACGAAGAAGCCACTGATGTCGGCCCCTTCTATCACTGGCCAACTGGAAAAGGGTTCGATCACTTCTTTGGTTTCCTGGGCTCGCAGACCGACCAATACAAGCCAGACCTTGTAGAAGATCAGGCTCACGTTCGTCCTGATGACCGGCACTTGAAAGATCAGATTCCCGATAAAGCCATCGCATGCATCGACCGTCAGAAGAAGGCCGCACCGGACTGGCCCTTCTTCCTCTATTTCGCTCCCGGGGCCACTCACGCACCTCACCAGATTCACCTGGCCAAGAAATATCCAGAGAAACTTGCTCAACTGAAAGCCGAGTTCGAAGAACACGCCAAGTCGCACAAGCTGTATCCGTACATCGCGTGGGATGACGTTCTGCAGGGGAAGATCCACCGGACCAAGGGCTCAAAATCGCTCGCAGACTACGTGAGAGATGTAACCAAAGGAAGCGATAGTCAGTTAACTTAGCCCATCTCTGGGATTGAGAATCAACAGTTTGGTTCCAGAAGCTTCATGGCAGCGGACGCTGCGTCTACCTGCGACACGTGGTGCCGATCCAGTTCCGGTCGGGCTGCTTAAGTCTGCGGTCCGACCGATATTTCGTGTGGACATCGCATGGCTTTCTCGGCCTCTACTCATCGCTGAACTCACTGTCCAAACTCACTGTCCACGAGTCAAAAAGCGAGCTTAAAGTGACAAATTTGCACAATTGCGCTCGCCGATGCAATCCGTTGCAGATGCGCTGAATCTTCAGTATTGACGCTGGCTTCGTCTATTTATAGGGGATTATGCGATTCGAGGAGATTTTCCGTCGGCAGAAGCTGACGTTCTACCACTGAACTACTCCCGCCCTTCATTTTCAATAATCTATGATAAGTGGCCGCAGTCACTGATCACCAAACTACAGTCACCTGCATCAGTCGTCTCGCAAACGAAGGCAACGCCAAGCACGTGGACAGTAAGAATGGCTAAACAAGTCAATCTCGTACAGTATCGCTGACTCGGGCACAGCTGCAATTCGTTCTTGTTGTTCGGAAGAATGGCGAGCCCCTCCCCAGAATCATATTCACTCACCGTGAGCCAATCAGCAGCGAAGGCGGGCACTCCAATCTTGCCTGGATTGAAGATGGAGAGCTGAAACGCAAGTTTGTTAATACTTCTCCCAAGGAAAGTCTGGACATCAGACTGCCTCTGGGTGCGATCAACTGGCAGTGAAGGAAATATTGCTGGGCACCAGGCGCGGTTGCGTCAGGTCCCCAACAATTGCCGTGAAGATTGCGCTCAGAGAATTTGTCTTCCCGTTCATGACTACCGATCTGGCACCAGCGCAGCTTGTGCTCGATGTATCAACGAAGAAATTTTTATCCGAACTTGCGATGCTTCTGAGAGTCGAACAGGCGGTTAAGCCGGAATCCCCACTGCACCCGCCGCTAGCGACTTTATAACCTACCGTGTAGATTTTTGCGCCGGCAGTTTTGGCTGCGGTTGCTACATCAATCGCCTGTTTGCACTGCTTGGTACTCGATGGATAAGTTCCTTTGCTGCTCCCGCTGTCGTAGAGGTTACTGCTGCCCGCGCCCATCGTCGAACCGTTCGCGTCGCCGTCACTGAGCAGGATGATCACATTGTCGGCGTTTGCCCTGGCATTTGCAGTGAGATATTGCCATGCGGTGAAAAGCGACCCCGCATAATATGTCGATACGCCGCCCTTGGCGTACATGCCTGCGCAACTGCTTCCACCAAAGTAGCTGTTGCCACCAACAGCGTTCACGATTGACGGCGAGGTGGTGCTGACGCTGTTATTAATTGTCAAAGGATTTGTCCCCGTGGTGCTGTCGGATGTGCGGTAGTTTGACACCAGAGGCACTACGCCGTATTCAGACACCAGCGTAGCCAGGTGAGTTGAAGTCGGCAACGAGGTGAGTGTTCCGAGAGCTTTGCTATCTGGGTAGGATATGACGCTGGGCTGAATAGCCGTTGAGCCGCATGTTTCGTCTTTCGCAAGCTGAGTTCCTGCCGTTTGCGCAGGAAACGTAAAGAGGGATACTTCATCTACAGGGTAGGCTACGTTTCCGTTGGTGGCCGCCCCGCAAGCGGTATTCGGCAAACAGGGAGACAACTGCGAGAGCATGATTTGAGCCCCCTCTTCCGCGCAGGCAACTTTCGTGCCAGTGCAGTTGCTGCCGCCGTCGGTTTGCGCCATCGATGCAGTTGAGTCAAGGACGATGGCAACGTTGTAAGGGCCGCGCTGCGCGCCTCGCATGGCTGCAATCGAGGTAGCTGATAGGCTGATGGACTGTGCAGAACGCACCCCGAATGCAGATAATGCACGGATGAAAAATGTTCGAATCTTGGCGGTCTGCGTCACTTTAACTGCATTCGCCGTAATAGATGACCCACACGCCGGCAGACCCGACAGGGTGATGCATCCAGGAGTAACCGTGATCTGGGTATCGGTAAGCGCGTAGGGTGTATTCAGAATTGGGTAGGCGTTGTACTTGCCCGGCACCGAACTGAAGTTTGTGGCTAGAGTGGTTGCAGTTGTAGTGTTAGGCAGACCGGCCGCGGCAGCCATGGCAGCGGCGTCCGTTGATATCTGAAGTTCGCGATAGCCGATGTAGGCGTATCCAGCATCAACCCCTAAACCACCAACACCCAGAATCAGGGGAAGCAGCATAAGGGTCCATACCATGGATATTCCGCTCTCGTTCCTGATAAAACGCCGCGTGAAAGAATTCGAGATCGATCTCATTGGACTGTCTCCATTACCGATTGGGAGATTGAACACCCACCTGGAAAGAGGTTCTTCCCGTAGAAGGAAAGACTGCAATTTGAATAGGTAGCTTTCACCTTCACGGTGCCACCGGAAACCAGGTAGCCGGCAGCTCCGGTCGTTGTGGAGGTGCTCGAACAACTTGTGCCGCTGTAAGCCTGGTCGCCACTTGTCCCGGTGTTCATTGTGACGGTATAGCTGAGGTTCGAAGATTTCAGCAGTGGCGCAGCGTTTTGAACCGCGGTCACTGCTGCTGCGCATGGATCGAGCGTCACTCCGCCGCTCACGGCCAGGACTCTTCCGGCACTGCCGACACCCTCAGTCAAGCTGAGAATCTGCATCATGAAAATTCCGAAAATCAGGATTCCCGTGCCGACGGTTAAAAGCATTGGCAGCACAAGCGCAGCCTCAACGAGCGCCTGCCCCTCTTCGGCCGCCGCAACGCGAGAGTACTTCCTCTTGACGTCGAATTGCCGTTGCCCATTTAGCTTCAAGATTGCAGTTGACCGACACATTTTGCTCTTGCCCTTCTCAAAGTGCCAGACGGACTGTTCGCCTTCTGTCCGCTGAATTACGTTTGTCCGTGGGCGCCTTCGATAGGCGCACGACCGCGAACTTCTAAGGTTTTTGCAAGAAAAACCCGGGGAAAGTGAATCAGGGAGTGGGAGAAGCCTTGCTTTTGCTTAGCCGCCCGTAAAATTACTTGCCAATGAACTGTTACATCCTCCGAGATGCGCAGTGTTGCGTACCTAAAAGCAGCATCTCTGAAGAGAGAGCCCAATTGCAGGAAGGGCCTTCAAACCCCGGTCTCACTCAAAATCAACTTGTCCTCTGCTCTTGCACATCAGGCAGTTTTCTATATGAGGAGACAGGTCTGCTATTTCTTTACAGATGAATTCTCTAAGAGTTATTACTAAAGTTTTCGTACGTTCTCATCAAGCAACACAGTGGCCGTGTGCGGCGCTCTTGATGCGCCCACCCCTGAATGTTTGCGCCTCATCAATAAATGAACTTCAGCGCGAACTGCATGATGCGAGGGCCGCTGGCGGAGGTGATGGCACCGAAGGCGCCAGAGTTGCGGCTGGCATTCGGGTTGTCATAGTGCGGGGAGTTGAGCAGGTTGAAGCTCTCCGCACGAAATTGCACTTTCATCGTTTCGGAGAGGAAGAAATTCTTAAACAGCGAAAGATCGTCGTTGATGTAGCCCGGACCGCGAACCAGATTTCGCCCCGCACTGCCCGGAATCGGATTGCTGTTGCTTTGTCCGGGTTTATTGGTGAACGCACCCGTATTGAACCATTCTGCGATCGTGCGCATGTGGCGCGGCAACGTCGGGTTTTGGCCGGGCACCAGGTTGGGCCGCAGCCCCGGATAATCTGCGTATCCGGAGTTCGAGACGATGTTAACCGGTGTGCCCGTGTGGAATGAGGCAACAGAGTTCAGTTGCCATCCACCGACCAAGACATCGATCAGCGGTCCAGCGGTGGGAAGATAGCGCTTTCCGCGTCCGAAAGGCAGTTCGATCTGGTTGCTGAGAGTGACATTGTGTTTGATATCGGCGGTCGATGTGGCGTACTCAAGATCCAGATCAAATGGGTTCTGGGGCGCGGAACGGCTCGTCAAATCGAAGGGGGCTGGGCCATTATCAATGCTGTGTGCATAGGTGTATGCCGCCAGCACACTCCAGCCATTGTCATTGCGCCGCTCCACCTTGGCTTGAAGAGAGCTGTAGTTGCTCTTTCCCACGGGGAGTAACGTTTGCACCTTGCCAATCTTATTTGAAAGATGATTGCTCACGTTGTAGTTAACAACTGAGTAAGACAGCTTGTGTGACTGCCCTCCTACGTAGCCAACCTCAAGGGAGATGTTCTTGGGAAAGATCCTCTGAATGGTCAGGTTATACATCTCGGAGTATCCGTCGGGGAAGCTTTTAGGCTCCGAGTAGACGGTCTCGTTCGCTGCCCCGGGAACCTTGGTCAAATCGATGCTGGAGGCACCACTTGGCAGGTTCATGCTCGTCGTGCGCGCAATTCCCTTGTCGAGATTGTAGGCAAAATAGTAGGGCGAGTTGACATATTCATCCTGCGTGAAAAATGGGTAGTTCTTGGTGAGAATATCTTCGCGCGCATCGTTCTCGGCTGTATAAAACATGCCGAACCCTGCTCGCACAGCCGTCATGTTATCGATCCGATAGGCTGCGCCAAGGCGAGGCATGGCATCGGTCTTGTTGGAATCGACCAGTGAACGACTATTCGAACCGCGGTCTGCAATCAGAATGTTGAGGGCGCTGCGATCGAAGTTTGAGGCATTGTTGTTGGCCTCGATATAAGGCTGATGGTACTCGTAACGCATGCCGTAATTCAGGCTGAGGCGACTGGAAATCTGCCATGAATCCTGCAGATACAACGTTTGCTCGTTGCTAGTCGTGTGAGGATTCGTCAATTGCAAACCCTGCATTACAACGTAGGGAAGACCAAGCAGCAGATCAGCAATCTCGCTGCCGCCGGTGCCATAAAATGCATTGCTTTGATAGAACGTGTAAGTCGGATCGCTGGTCATTGCGGAATATGCCCCGCCGAAGTACTCGTAGGGCGTGGGAAACAATGGGAAGTCCGGGTGGGAATTCAGGTGACGAAATTCGTAGCCGAACTTCAGTGAGTGGCGATTGCGAGTCCAGGAAATCGATTCGGCTACCTGTAGGTTGTTATCCCTGAAAGATAGCGGCTTCCATGTGGAGCCACCAGTGATGGCGCCAGTTTGAAATTGAATCTGCGGGAAGCCCCAGGTATCTGGAAAGTCAGCAAGGTTGGCGTTGCCGATCCCGAGCTTGTCCGCAAGTCGAGTGCCATCGACGAGGCTGTGCTCTACCAGCGGGGTAACCAGATAGGAAGCGCGCAGCTCGTTCAGCAGATTCGGGTTGAATACGCGCGCCCAGGAAAGACCGATCGACTGATTTTCGAGCCAGTAGTGGCCGCCCGAATCGGCTCCGCCCGCGTTGGGCAACGTACCAGATCCGGCATAAGGATCGCCGGTCAAGTATTCGTTCTGCGCAATGTCGTAGGTAAGCGTGAGGCGGTCGTTCGATGACAGGTTTTCGTCTAAACGCAAATCGCCTGTGTTGCTGTGGCTCTGAATTCGCTGTCTAACTGTGTAGTTGTTGAAAAACTTATTCGAATTGTTCGGGTGCGGAAACATCTGCGTGAGAATCGTCTTGCCGCTCGGACTGATCTCGCTGGCCGGAATGATATTACCCGCATATTGCTGAGCGTAGTAGTTAGCCTGGTAGAAATATGGATCGAAGATCGGAATCTGGTTTCCCGTGTATGGGTCGGTTAAACGTGAAAGGTCGGCGCTGCCATCACCCAGGAAACTCACGTGGTCAAGCGTCGGTACGGTCGTCTCATAAATCATTGAATCCCTTAACAGGCTTCCTTCATAACTGAAGAAGTAGAAATCGCGGTTCCTGCGCAGTGGACCTCCGATGGTGGCGCCGAAATTATGCTGCTTGAGCTGCGAGGCGTGACTCACATCGGATTTAACAAAGGCATAGCTATCGGCTGCTGTATTGCTCGGCCGAAAAAACTCGTAGGCCGTACCGTGAAATTGGTTGCTGCCTGCTTTGGTCTCCAGAAGAATAACTCCTCCAGAGGCACGTCCGAACTCAGGCGCGTAATCTGAAGTCACGACCTTGAACTCATTCATCGCATCTACGCTAGGACGAAGGCTGGTGTCGTTGTTCCGGTTCTCGGTTATTTCAACCCCGTTCAGTTGGATTGAGTTTCCAAATTCGCGCTGACCGTTCACTGACAGGTTGACATTGTTGCCGCCCTCCCCTCGCACTACGCCGGGGACCAGAAGCATCAGGTCGATAAAGTCCCGGCCGAGCAACGGCATGTCGGCAATTTCAGAAGCGGTAATGACTTGGCCGCTGGCTGCGCTTTGTGTTTGCATCAGTGGCGCCACATCGCTGGTGACAACGGTCTCGTTCGCTTGACCCAACCTGAGAGCTATATCGATTCTGAGTTTATCGTCGATCCGCAATGCAAGCGGCCGAGTGCTGAAAGAGCTGAAACCTTTTTGATGAATATTAACGACATAGTGGCCGGGTGGCAGACTACCTAACTTACAGCTACCCACTGCATCAGTTTCATTCTTTCTGATTAACCCAGTCTCCTGGAACATCACTTCTACCTGGGCCCGTGGAACAAGGGCCCCCTGCGGATCTCTCACCTGAACAACAATCGAGCCCGAAGTAGCCTGACAACGGCCTGAGACGCCAGACCACAGCATGAAAAGACATAGCAATTGGCCCAAAAAACTGGGAAACATTGCAGTAGCTCTAACGCAAGATCTCCGCATAGGTGGAATCGGAATCAATATGTTCGAAGAGTGACGGGCGGGAATAAGAAATCGCGCGCCACTGCTATTGGCCTTGAATTCTGGATGTGACGACCGCCTATTCAAGCGTCCCCCTAAATATGACGAAAGAGAGTAGCAGTTTCTTTACTGCTTGCCCTTAAATTTTTTAAGACAACTGTACGACATTAGCGCTTATGCCACATGCTTTGGTGGACAAGTGGCAGCTTCATTGCCGCCAATTGGTAAGCTGGTGCGCACGCAAATGCAGCGGCAGCAAAAAACCAGATGTACCAGGTCAATGCAATCAGCGGCTCTGACAGCAGGCCCTCGCCCACAGCCCAGATTGATGCATCCCCAGCCAGGGTAGTTACGATCGCAATAACGTACATTGCCCAGCATTGCGAAACCAGGCCCATACCAACACGAATCGAAGACCGGCGAATCAGAACTGCTTGGACCAGCAGAAGTGCCAATAGCGGATCACTCATCCAGAGAATGACTCTGATGAGAGACGGAGGCGAATACGGCGGACCGAGGTATCGCACGATCATCGCCGCTTCGCCAAACATGAGGACAGCGATCAGCCCCATGAGCAACCAGTCTGTGCGCGTTAACCCGCGCAAGACACCGAACCTGCGCTGGACTGACAAGACGCGGTTTAGCGCAACCGCTAGTAAGATCATTGCGAGCGGTCCGCCTATCATTTCGCCGGCTCGTGCGAGGCCCATCGGTAAAAAAACTGCCAAAACCGAAGATGTGCTTCCTGGAGTTAAGGCGAGGCGCCAATGGTCGAGAGAAGTCAGGGTTGCCGCGACAAATCGCGCGAGCGATGCCAAAGCAATAAAGGTCCACGCCATTCGCATTGGCTCATCGGCATCAAAGCCCGACCGGCATTCAAGTGCAAGGAAGAATTCGGCAGCAGTCGTCACAAGGAAGAACAGTGTGCCGAGGATCAAGAAATACCAATTCAGATACCGATAGCTACCGGTAACCAGAAAATGGAGATAGGCAGCTGTACCGATCGCACAGTGGACCGCGCACACTCTCCAGATCCAAAGAACGAAACGCGGCATTGGTCAAGCCTATGAGTCATTCAGGACACGTCGTGATAGCTCAACCATTGCTCGGCGTCCGATAAGGGCGGTCAGCAAAGGTGTGGACGTTGCGAGGGAAACACTCTCAAACGGGCACGTCAGGACGGAGCCGGCTTCGCGACCGATGCATAGCTTCAACCAGTGCTGCAACCGCTCTCGCACCAAATAATGCTCTTCTGTGGCTTTGCTGTTTTCGAAAGAGCCGAACCAAAGACGGCTCCATGAGAGCATTTTTTGAGAGAGCTCATCCAATACTGGATCTTCGGCGGACTGCGCAGAAGGAATGAGCGATGACGAGACGTTTTCGTTGATCACCGATAACTCACTCCACTCTTCCATTACAGACTCCCATTTCGCCGAAGTGCGAGACGCATTTTCTGGCCAACTCGATGCAAAAGAGCTCCTACGGTTCCAGGCTTAATCGACATCGCGTCTGCAATCTCAATATAGTCTAAACCCTCTGTTCGCAATCGAAGGCACTCGAACTCCCGGGGTGCTAAGAGGTTTCTGAAGGCCTGCTCCCACTCAATGTTTCCGGTCTCGGGCGCAACTTGCATTCTTCCCAGCACTTCTTCATCTAGAGAAACGCAGGCTTGCACCGCCGAGGACCGTACCGTCTCACAGATGTAATTATGCGCTACCCGGTGCAACCATGCCGAAGGATTTCGGATGGCCGTACCCTGCATTCTTACCAGGAAGAAGCGAAGAAAAGTCTCCTGGACCGCGTCTTGAGCCAATCCCACATTGCTTGTTAAGCGGAAAGCATAAGCAGTAACTGCGCCGGAAAGCTCTTGGTACACCTCAAGAGTCTCCTGCCGCAGCACTTCAGTCCCGGTATCTTCCACTGGATTCATTTCGTTTGTGCGAGTCTAAACCAGGTGTCCAATCCCGGTCCATTCCGCTTTTGGGGTACTCTGGCGCGGTGAATACAGTTGAACAAGATATCGCGAATAGCTGGGCTTAGATCTCTTGTTCCTGCATTTTCCGTGCCAACGCATTTACGTCGGAATATCCGTATCGGCTGATGAACCGGAGATTGCCCAAACGTCTTATTCAACCAAGGTGGGCAAGGCGAGTAACTGTCATCCCTGATATTGGCCTACATAACAAACATTGCTACGCCCGCTACGAACATGGCTATCGTCGTGATGGCTACAACGGTCCATCCGAAACGAGAGCTTGGCTGTCCCTGCATGAGTTTCCTATCCGCTGCCACGATCAGGATTGCTACGAGGAGAAAGGGTGCCAGCAAGCCGTTGATAACGGCTGTCCAGTAGAGTGCCTTTACCGGGTTGATGCCGACAAAGTCGAGACCGACGCCCGCTGCGGTCGATGCCAGAATGAGGGCGTAGAACCAGCGCGCCTGTCCAAGTTTCTTTTCAAGTCCCTGACGCCATCCCAGCGTCTCAGCAAAAGCGTACGCGGCTGAACCAGCGAGTGTAGGAATGGCAAGGAACCCGACGCCAACAATTCCCACGGTGAACAAGGTTGCTGCAAAGTTGCCGGCAAAAGGCCGGAGGGCTTCTGCGGCCTGGCGGGATGTTTCGATGTTAGTGATGCCGTGCCGGTGGAGGGTGATGGCAGTGGTGAGAATGATGAAAAACATGACCATGTTGGAAAAGAACGCGCCAACGCCGACATCGATGTTTCTGAGGTTTAGCTCCTCGGTTGTAGCGCCCCTTCGCTTGGCGATCGAATTCCGACCTTCCGCTTTCTCTTCTTCAACTTCTTCGCTCGTCTGCCAGAAAAAGAGATAGGGGCTAATTGTGGTTCCCAGGATCGCGACCAGCGTTGCCCACTCGTTCCTGGTGTGCGGGAACGTGGGAATGAACGTATCACGCAGCACCTGCCCCCAATCAGCTCCCACAACGAATGCGGTAATGGGATAGGCGAAGAGCACAAGAACGAGCCACTTGAGCACTTTTGCAATTTGCTTGTAGTGGAGCCGAACCGTAGCCCACGAGATGAGGAGCGCGAAGGCAAGTACAAACCAGCGGGAATTAACACCCGACAGCATTGAGGCAGCATCGGCCATGCCCGCCAGATCGGCTGCAATGTTAATCGTATTCGCGATGAGAAGAGCAATGACGAACGCAAGCAGCAGCCACTTCGGAAATTTTAGCTTGAGATTCCCGGCAAGGCCTTGTCCAGTTACCTGACCGATGCGAGCGCACATGATCTGGACCGCCGCCATTAACGGCCAGGTAAGTAATGCGGTCCAAAGCAATGTTGTGCCGAGCTGAGCGCCGGCAACCGAATAAGTGGCGATGCCTGACGGGTCGTCATCGGCGGCACCGGTGATTATCCCTGGCCCGAGGGACTTGAGCAGCAACCGCAGCCAGCGAGATGGATTGGTGGTAGGCAAGAGATAGTTGAGGCGTGCATTGGGCAGATTAGACTTTTACCTTGGTGTCCCACCAGTCGTTTGTTCCAGGCAATGGAGCCGCGGCTGTCCCCTTAACTTTGGGGAGGCTGCGCTGCCTGCTTGCCCAGAGATTTCAGCCCACTTTAAAGGGCGCTGCGGCGTCCGCTGATCAGATTGAATACCAGCACAGCCAGCGCAATAACTAGCAGGATGTGAATCAATCCCCCAGCGATGTGCAGACTGAATCCCAGAAGCCACAAAATCAAAAGTACGACAAAGATTGTCCAGAGCATAGGCACCATTCCTCCGCGTCATTAGCATCCGAGGCCGTTTACCGGCTCGATCCACTCAACGCATTTACTTGCCACGATCAGTTGGATGCAACTGCGGGGTACTCATTCGCGAGAAACTCCTTTTTTTGTGGTGACATAACTCCCTTGGTAGCGTGCATCTGATCACATCCTGCCAAGTATTCCGGGCAGTAGAATTCCATCTTTGAGGGGGTATATCGACATGCCCTATCCCGCAGACGATAGCGAGAACCCTTCAGAATTCAACGAGTTAGGAAATGAGTGGATGGCAACACAAGCTATGAACTCAAAAAAAACGACCATGGCTGAGAAGGTTGCCGAGCTGCGCGCTAAGCAAGCGCAACTGGAGCTGGGCGGCGGCAAGGATCGCATTGCCAAACAGCACCAGTCTGGCAAGCTGACGGCGCGTGAGCGCGTAACCAAACTCGTCGACCGCGACAGCTTTGAAGAGATCGGCATGTTTGCCCGACACCGGGCAACTTATTTCGGCATGGCCGATAAGGAACTACCCGCCGATGGCGTGGTGACTGGCTGCGCGACCATCGATGGACGACTGGTACACCTGGCAAGCCAGGACTTTACGGTTGCCGGCGGCGCGGCGGGTGAAACCCACAGCAACAAGGTTGCCGAGATGATGAGCATGTCGCTGAAGACGGGGAGCCCGTTTGTGTTTATCAATGACTCCGGCGGCGCACGTGTACAGGAGGGTATCGACAGCCTGGCGGGCTACGCGAACGTTTTCTACAACAATGTGATGCTGTCGGGAACTGTTCCGCAGATCTCGCTCATCTGCGGGCCGTGCGCTGGAGGCGCTGCTTATAGTCCCGCGCTGACTGACTTCATTATTCAGACGCAGCAAGGCCGGATGTTCATCACTGGCCCGCAAGTGATCAAGCAAGTGACGGGCGAAGTGGTAAGCACAGAAGAACTGGGCGGACCGCAGTCGCAGATGAACAACTCTGGCGTGGTCCATCTGATTGCAAAGGACGATGAGGAGGCTGTTCAGCTCTGCAGAAGGCTGTTGAGCTTTCTGCCATCGAACAATCTTGAAGATCCGCCACGGCTGCCGTTTACGTCTCGCATCAAATCCGACTCGGGAATGAACGATGTAATTCCCGCAGATCCGAAGATTGCTTACGACATTCGCGCGATGATTGTGCGCGTTCTGGATAACCAGGACTTCTTCGAAATTCAGCCAGGCTTTGCTGAGAACATCGTGGTTGGCTTTGGCCGCTTGCAGGGCAGGACGGTGGGAATTAATGCGAATCAGCCGTGCGTTCTTGCCGGAGCGCTCGACATCAATGCTTCAGATAAAGCTGCGCGGTTCGTGCGCTTTTGCAACGCATTCAATATTCCGCTGCTGACTTTTGTCGATGTGCCAGGATTTTTGCCAGGCGTGGAGCAGGAGCGTGGCGGCATTATTCGCCATGGCGCCAAGCTGCTGTTTGCATATTCTGCTTCGACAGTTCCGAAACTCACTGTGGTACTGCGCAAGGCATATGGCGGGGCATACATTGCAATGTGCTCGCGAGGGCTGGGTGCGGATCGTGTGGTGGCGTGGCCTACGGCGGAGATCGCGGTGATGGGCGCGGAAGGCGCGGCAGAGATCGTGTTCAGGCGCGAAATCGATACGGCGGAAGACAAGATATCGCGCCGTGATGAGTTGGTGAGCGAGTATCGCGATACATTCTCGAATCCATATGTCGCGGCGGGACGGCGGCTGGTGGACGACGTAATTGAGCCTGCAGACACAAGGAAATATCTGGCGGCCGCCCTTGAGGCGCTGCACGCCAAGCGGGAACTGCGCCCGCAAAAGAAGCACGGACTGATTCCGCTATGAGGAACCGCGCATGCAACCGATGAACATCGCATCGCCAGTCGACGCAACAGCAATGGAAGATGGGCGCATCCCTGCTGAGATTCAGGCTGTGATCGCGGCCGCTGCAGCTGCGTTTGTGGGCCGACGGATTCGCCTTCGCGGGATTGAACAGATGTATTCAGAGGGCGAGCAGGTAAGCCGATGGTCGCGACAGGGACGCGTTCTGGTGCAATCTTCGCACAACCTGCCGGTGAAGCACTGACCAGAGCTGAATCAGAACCGCTCAGTAACGAAAGGAACCGGAATTTTGAAACTTCAGATAACGATCGAAGGCAGAACTTACGCGGCTGAAGTCGAAGTCCTGGAAGACGAATCGAACGAAGCTCTGCCAGGCTATTTGCCAGATTCCGCAAATGCGCCGACGACGCTGCCCGCGGGAGCCTATGCGCCATCGCGGGTGGCGGAAATGCATTCCGCTGATGAGAAGCTCTATCAAAGTCCAGTTACGGGGTTGGTGATTCGCGTGAATGTAGTTCCGGGACAACAGCTACAGGCGGGCGAACTAATTCTGGTGCTTGAAGCGATGAAGATGGAGACCAGCATTACCGCGCACCACGCAGGAAAAGTTAAGAGCGTGAATGTAAAGGCAGGCGATCCGGTGAAGCTTCACCAGGTAATGGTCGAACTGGAGTAATGGAGCTTGATTGCTTCAAGTTGATTTGGAAAGGTTAGCCAGGTGGGCAGCTTTCAGGAAGAACTAAAGGAAGTACCGGGAATCAAGTTCGTCGATCACGTTGCGATTGCGGTGAAGCAAGGTGAACTCGATGGCCAGGTGAAGGCGTACGAGATGATCGGGTTCCGCGAGATTCATCGCGAAGAAGTGCTGGGCAATGATCAAGTGCGCGAGGCTCTGCTCGAAATTGGAAACGGGCCGAATCTGATCCAGTTGCTTGAGCCACTGAATGCGGACTCTCCGGTACAGAAGCTGATTGAACGGAATGGCGGGCGGGGCGGGTTTGCTCATGTGGCCTTTCGCGTAGAGAGCGCCAAGCGTGCTTTCGATGCGATGAAAGCGAATGGCTTTCAGATTATCGACCAGGCGCCTCGCAAGGGATCGCGTGGAACGACTGTCTTTTTTGTTCATCCCAAATCGAGGGCTGACAATCCATTCGGATTCCTGATCGAAATTGTTGAAGACCCGGAAAGCAAGTGAAGACAAATGGAAGTTGAACATCTGCTCGACGAATTTCCGGGAGTGAGTACAAAGGCTTGGGAAGACGTTATTCTTCACGACCTGAAAGGCGCAGATTACGCGAAGAAGCTGATTTGGCATACGCCTGAAGGGATCGCGGTAAAACCATATTACAGGGCAGAAGAAATCGCGAGTCTGAACGTAGACCAGGCGCCGGGCAGTTTTCCTTATTTGAGGGGAACGCGCGCAAAGGGCGATTGGCGCATTCGCGAAGAGATTGACGCAGACAGCCCGGAAGAGGCGAATCGCGAAGCACAGAATGCGCTGGCTGCAGGTGCGGAGGAAATCTCCTTTCTGAACGCTGTGGTTCAGAATGCATCCGATCTCAGCATGTTGCTTGCGAATTTGAAGACGACGACGCTTCATTTTGAAAACGGCGACGATGTGCTCATCGGTCTGCTCTGTGAACGTTTGAAAAGCCGGGTGGACTCACCACGTATTTCGACCGGGGTGAATCCGCTTACAAGTTCCGACTTCGCTGCGAAAATTGTTCGATGTGCGCCTCCAGCGCTGGTTCCCTTCACAATCCACGGCGAGCACCTGGAGGAGGATGGCGCGAATGTAATTCAAGAGGTCGCCTTCACACTTGCGGCTGGGATCGAATACCTGGCGGACATTGATGCGCGTGGGATTAATATTGACCGCGCGGCTGCATCGATTGGGTTTTCCTTCGCGGTCGGAGCGAGCTACTTTTTCCAGATCGCGAAATTCCGCGCCTTTCGCATTCTGTGGGCGAAGGCCATTGAGAGCTTTGGCGGCAGCCGTGAAGCTGCGAGAACCAGCATGCACGCACGTACTTCTCTTTGGAACAAGACCATCTACGATCCACATGTAAATGTACTGCGGACAACGACAGAAGCCATGTCTGCCGTTCTTGGCGGAGTCGATTCAGTTTGCGTGGCCGCGTTCGATGAATGCTACAAGGCACCGGACGATGGCAGCCGCAGGTTGGCGCGAAACACTCAGCTCATGCTCAAGCATGAAGCGCTGTTGGCACAGGTGGCAGACCCTGGCGCCGGATCTTACTTTCTTGAGGCGATCACCGATTCCATTGCCCGTGAAGCATGGAAGACGATGCAGCAGATTGACCGAATGGGCGGCTATCGAAAGGCACGGGCGGCAGGCGAGTTGGACGCGGCACTTGAAGTGGAAGCGCGGGCGCGCGAGATGGCTGTAGCAACAAGACGCCGCGTATTTACCGGAACCAATCAATACGCCAATGCTGACGAGAAGGCGTTGGGACGGATTGACGAATCGCGTTCAACAGTCGGCAAGCGCGGTGCGGCGGCTTACGAGAAGCTGCGTTTGCGCACGGAGCACCATGCGGCGAAAACGGGCAAAACACCTCGAGTGCTGGTTGCCGCATTTGGCGATGTAAAGATGCGCGCGGCCCGCTCCACTTTTGTTTCAAACTTTTTTGCATGTGCTGGATTTGAAATTGCTACTCGGCAGTTCGACGGCGTTGACGGTATTGCTGGTGTCGGCGCTGATCTGGTTGTGCTGTGCAGTTCCGATGCCGAGTATTTGGATATGGCAGGCGCGCTGGTGTCGACGTTTAACGCCATCGGATGCGAAACCCCGGTTCTCGTCGCAGGGAATCCGGAATCAGCAGAGCAGTTGCGCGCTGCAGGTGTTGCTGATTTCATTCATATCCGCAGCAATCCGATTGAAGTGCTGACCAACTGGCAGCAGCGACTGGGGATGAAGGTTTAACAATGCGTCCTGATTTTTCAAAGCTCGACTATGAACCATCTTCTGAGCACGTCCATGCGCAGGTTACGGAAGAGTGGCTTTCACCGGAGCACATTTCGATCAAGCGCTTCTACACGCCGGAAGATCTGAGCGGACTTGAACATCTTGAATACGCTGCGGGCATTCCGCCATATCTGCGGGGGCCTTACAGCACTATGTACGTGATAAAGCCTTGGACGATCCGACAGTATGCGGGCTTTTCAACTGCCGAGGAGTCGAATGCTTTTTATCGCCGCAATCTTGCGGCTGGGCAGAAGGGACTGTCGGTGGCATTCGATCTGGCCACGCATCGCGGATACGACTCGGACCATGAGCGCGTAACCGGCGATGTTGGCAAAGCGGGCGTGGCGATCGATTCCATTCTTGACATGAAGATTCTGTTCGACCAGATACCGCTGGATCAGATGTCGGTTTCGATGACCATGAACGGCGCTGTCTTACCGATTATGGCGTTCTACATTGTCGCGGCGGAGGAACAGGGAGTTGCACCGGAGAAATTAAGCGGAACAATTCAGAACGACATTCTGAAAGAGTTCATGGTTCGAAATACCTACATTTATCCGCCCGAAGGATCCATGAGGATTGTCAGCGATATTTTCCGCTACTGCGCGGCACATATGCCGCGGTTCAACTGCATCAGCGTGAGCGGCTACCACATGCAGGAGGCGGGCGCGACCGCTGACATTGAGCTGGCCTATACGCTCGCAGACGGGCTGGAGTATTTGCGCACCGGCGTTCAAGCGGGTCTGGATGTAGATAGTTTCGCGCCGCGCATATCGTTTTTCTGGGGCATCGGCATGAACCATTTTATGGAGATTGCCAAGATGCGCGCAGCCCGCATGTTGTGGGCAAAGCTGGTTAAGTCATTCAATCCGAAGAATGCGAAATCGCTTGTGCTGCGCACCCACTCGCAAACGTCCGGATGGAGTTTAACGGCGCAGGATCCATTTAATAATGTGGTGCGAACCTGCGTTGAAGCAATGGCCGCTGCATTTGGTCACACGCAGTCTCTGCACACGAATGCACTGGACGAAGCGCTGGCACTACCTACGGATTTTTCGGCGCGCATTGCGCGAAATACACAAATTTATCTGCAGGAAGAAACCGATATTACGCGGGTGGTCGATCCTTGGGGTGGTTCTTATTATGTTGAGCGGCTGACGCACGAACTGATGCACGCCGCATGGGAATTGATCAAGGAAGTGGAGGAACTGGGTGGCATGGCGAAGGCCATTGAAACCGGTGTGCCAAAGATGCGCATTGAAGAGGCCGCGGCACGCCGGCAGGCCCGCATCGATTCCGGCGACGACATTATTGTAGGGCTCAATGCGTATACATCTTCCGAGGAACCGCTGATTCCAGTTCTCGACATCGACAACGACGCGGTACGGGAGTCGCAGGTAGCGCGGCTATCGCAGCTCAAGCGCGATCGCGATGGGCGGTCGGTGCAGCACTCTCTCGAACAGCTTGAACACTGCGCGTCAACGGGCGAGGGCAATCTGCTGGAGTGCGCGGTTGATGCGGCACGTAAACGTGCGACGCTCGGCGAAATATCAAGCGCGCTCGAAAAGGTTTGGGGGCGCTACCAGGCCACGACGCGCACGATTGCCGGTGTTTATTCCGCGGCCAGCGGCCAGGCGTTGGAGTTCAAGAAGGCCGTGGAGATGGTGAAGGAGTTCGAGGAAGCGGAGGGACGGCGTCCACGAATCCTGGTGGCCAAGATGGGCCAGGATGGGCACGATCGCGGAGCAAAGGTGATTGCGACTGCCTTTGCCGATATCGGGTTTGATGTGGACATCGGTCCGCTGTTCCAAACTCCACGCGAGGTTGCGCGCCACGCGGCTGAGAACGACGTGCACGTGGTGGGCGTATCGTCGTTGGCTGCGGGCCATAAGACGCTGGTTCCGCAGCTGATCGTTGAGCTCAAAGGGATGAATCGCAGTGACATTCTGGTTGTTGTAGGCGGCGTGATTCCGCCGCAGGACTACGACTTTTTGTACAACGCGGGCGTGGCCGGCATTTACGGGCCCGGTACCGTGATCCCAGTGGCTGCGCAGCGGATTGTCGAAATTCTAGCTGGCTGCCCGGCTTGAGGTTGTTCATTGATGAACGTGAAAGAAAGTGCGTTGCATGTTCTGCCCGGTTGCTTGCCGCCTGAGCTACCACTGGAGACTGTGCGTCGCGCGAGCGGCCGGCGCGGCAGTCTTTCGCTTCAGCAATACGTCGATGGCATTTTGCACGGTGATCGCACGATCTTGGCGCGGGCCATCACTCTCGTCGAGAGCTCGCGCGAAGCTGATCGTGCCATGGCCGAGCAGATTGTTGAAGAATGCCTGCCACACAGTGGCAACTCAATTCGCGTGGGGATTACGGGGGTTCCCGGCGCGGGTAAGAGCAGCGTCATTGAAGTGCTTGGTAGCTATTTGATCAGTGACTGCGGGAAAAAAGTTGCGGTTCTGGCCATCGACCCCAGCAGCAAAGTCTCAGGCGGTAGCATTCTCGGCGATAAAACGAGAATGAATTCCCTCTCCGCTAGTGACATGGCATTCGTGCGTCCATCACCATCTCGTGGAACGCTGGGCGGCGTCGCTCAGCGCACGCGCGAAACCATGCTGCTGTGCGAAGCAGCGGGGTACGAAAACATCCTCGTTGAGACGGTGGGCGTAGGGCAGTCGGAGACTACAGTTCACGACATGGTGGATTTTTTCCTGCTGATTTCGCTTGCAGGGGCCGGCGATGAATTGCAGGGAATGAAGCGCGGTGTGATGGAACTGGCCGATTTGGTAGCGATCAACAAGGCTGACGGTGCAAATACACGTGCGGCGGAAAAGGCGCGCTCTGAGGCTCAGAACGCGCTGCATTATCTGCCGGCGCCGCAGTCTGGATGGACGTCGCGCGCAGTTACCTGCTCGGCACAGACAGGAAAAGGAATCGCTGAACTTTGGGATTGCGTGATTGAGTATGCAGCGATGACCAAGTCGAATGGCTGGTTTGCGCTGGCCCGGCAGAATCAGACGCAGAGTTGGATGCATGAGATCATCCGCGAGAGTTTGCGACAGCGCTTTGAGGCTCATCCGGCAATTAAACAGCGCAAAGACGCGCTCGAAAAGGAAGTGCTCGAAGGGCGGATTACGTCGTTTCGCGCAGCACGAGATTTGCTCCAAACCTATGCAGAGATAGCAGGACCTGGCTCAACTTAAGTGCACCCGCACCGGCCGAGTGCACTTGTGCCGGAGCGGAAATGCATGTCGGCATAAATTTAACCGGCTGATGAATTCAGCCACAGCAAATAACTAAGGGGATCATATTTCATGTCTTCATTGCCCGTATTGGTCTTGAACAGCGGTTCTTCTTCAATCAAGTTTGCAATTTATGAGGCAGGTGGCGCAGAGCCTTTACGGCTCTACGAAGGCGCAGTGGACGGGATCGGCACCGAACAAGGCAAATTCTGGATCAAGGACTCGAGCGGCAATAAACTCGTCGATCAATCGCCAGCGCTTCCGAACCGTTCGATCGCATTCAAACTCGTTGCCGATCTGCTGCACTCTGGCAACTTCCCTCGCCCGAGCGCGATCGGACACCGCATGGTTTGCGGCGCTCCGACACTGCAGATCAACCAACGCGTGACGCCGGAGATGATTGACGAGATGGAGCGCTACAAGGATTTCGCGCCGCTCCACACGCCCATAGGCGCTTATATTATGCGGCAGGCTCTTGAGTTGTTCCCGGATGCGCCGAGCTTTGCGTGTTCCGATTCGTATTTCCATCGCACCATGCCGGAAGTCTCCACCCATATGCCGCTCCCGGCAGAGTATTCAGCCATGGGTGTGCGGCGCATTGGGTTCCACGGTATTTCCTACGAATCGATCATTCATCAGCTTCAGCCGAACGTTCCGGCAAGGCTGATCGTGGCCCACCTGGGCAACGGTGCGTCAATTTCCGCAGTTCGCGAGGGCAAATGCGTCGACACTTCCATGGGCCTGACGCCAACCGGTGGAATCATCAGCGGTACGCGCACGGGCGATATCGATCCTGGGGTGCTGTTATTTATGTTGCGCAAAATTGCAAACAAGGCAAAGAGCGTGGAGGAAGCTGCCGACATTCTGGAAGCGGCCGTGAGCAAGAAGGCTGGCCTGCTGGGGATGAGCGAGCTCTCAAATGACATGCGCGACCTGCGCAGCGCGATTCATGCAGGCAACAAGAAGGCGCGACTCGCTGTGGACAAGTTTGCCCGCGCAGTGTCGAGTTGGGCGGGCAGCTTTTTTGCTGAACTTGGTGGGCTCGACATGCTGGTGTTTACAGGCGGCATTGGCGAAAACGATATTGCGGTGCGCGCCGAGATTTGCGCAGGCCTGAGCGCACTTGGAATTGTGCTTGATTCTGAAAGGAATAATGTTCGGGGCGCCGCGGTAATTTCAGCGGAAAACTCGCCGGTGACGGTGCGCGTGATTCCACCGGCTGAGGACCTGGTCATTGTGAACCACGTTGTTCGGCTGCTGTCTGAGCAGGAGGAAGAACTCGCCGGCGCATTTGCCTTCAGCCAGCAAAACTAAATTACGGGCCAATCTCTGGGACTGCTCAAGAGACGTATGCACTGATACACTTCGACCGACATTCAATTTCGCAAGGAAACGTATTTCAGCGATTGGGAGCCGGCCATTAAGATCAAGCGAATGATTGAAAGAATCCCTGGGGGGATGATGGTGGTTCCGCTCGCATGCGGATCGATCATCACCACATTCGCACCGAATACGGCGCAGGTGTTCGGGTCATTTACCGGCGCATTGTTTACGGGCGCAATTCCGCTGATCGCGGTTTTTTTCATCTGCCTGGGGAGCACGATTTCAGTGCGCGCGTTGCCGCGAATGCTGCAACGCGGCGGCGTGATGACACTGGCCAAAGTGGGAGTGGGCATCATCATTGGATACGCACTGGGCCACACAATTGGCGTCCTGCCTATCCAGAGCGGTTGGCTGGCGGGCATTTCCACGCTGGCGGTCGTCGCCGCATTCAACGACACAAATGGCGGCCTGTACGTCGCGCTGATGGAGCAGTATGGACGTCCGGAAGACGCCGGCGCCTACTGCATGATGGCGCTGGAGTCGGGCCCCTTTTTTACGATGGTGACGCTCGGCGTAGCCGGACTTTCGAGCTTTCCCTGGCAAACGCTGGTTGGCGCCATTCTGCCGCTGTTTATCGGAATGGCGCTGGGGAATCTCGACGATGAGTTTCGGGTTCTGCTTGGTAAAGCCGCCCCGGCGATCATTCCTTTTTTTGCATTTGGCCTGGGTGCAACTTTGAATCTTAAGCTCATCTGGCAAGCCGGTCTGCTCGGCATCGGACTTGGAGTTGCCGTCATCGTGGTGTCCGGAGTATTTTTATTTTTGGCCGATCGGCTTACCGGCGGCACGGGAGTGGCGGGTATTGCTGCTTCGACAACGGCTGGTAATGCCGCGGTGGTACCGGCGCTCGTGGCTGCGGCCGATCCAAAATATAAATCTGCGGCAGGCCCGGCAACCGTCCTGGTGGCTGCGAGCGTGATCGTTAGCGCATTTCTTGCTCCCCTGCTGGTGGCTTGGTGGGATCGCCGAACACGCAGAGTCGTCGTGGAGCACGCGGAGAATGAATCCGGAAACGCATGAGACGAAGAATTAGGATCTGAGATAATGCACTGAATATGCATCTCTAATTAGGTCGCCGCAGCTTTGGCTTCGGGCCTCGAATGTGCTATATTTTCAGAGGTGCGGGTTGATTTTTCTCCTGCTCAAATCGTGCGCAAATTCCTTAGCAGCACGATTTTCTCCCAGGCTGGACGCGTAGCTCAACTGGCAGAGCATTCGGCTCTTAACCGACAGGTTGAAGGTTCGATTCCTTCCGCGTCCACCATTGAATCTAGAACTTAGCTTCCACTGCGCTCTGCTTGCGCTCCGATGCTCTGGGACGCGAGCTCAGCAACCCTCAAGCCCGCCGTGCTCATCTCATCCGTATTCTTCTCATCAACTGGACCTTCAGGCGCATGGTCCGGCACGCTGGGGATAGTTGCGCGCCTCCGAGGCTCCTCTTTCTCTTCGTGGTATTCCTGTTCAGTGTTAACTTCCCATAGGTTGCTCTTGTCCGTAATGCCGGCGAGAATATTGTCTACCGCCACCATTGCCGTAAGCATCGAATGGTCTTGGTTGTTGTATCTATGCATTCCGTTGCGACCGATCAAGAACAGGTTTTCAAAGCGGTCGACGTATCGAATGATGTCGTCGAAACGGTCGTAGGTTCCGAAATATGCGGGATAAGTCTTGGGCACACGGAATACGCATGAATCACGGACTTCGCCGGCATTGAGAATTCCTATTTTCGAAACTTCGTTAATTGCGAACTCCTTCAGTTGCGCATCCGGCATCTTCCAGAGCGGGTCAGTGTCGTAACAGAAATACTCAAGCCCGATCCAGACCTTTGACGGGTCTTTGACCAGATATGGGCTCCAGTTATTAAAGATTTGCATCCGACCGACAAGAACATCAGGTTCCTGAATGTAGATCCAGGTATCTTTGATTGTTGAACCATCGGGCTCAGTAATGAGTAACTTGTCCACTAATAGCCCTACAGTTATAAAATCTCGATAAACAAGGCCGTCGGCAATTTCTTGAATATCCTTCGGAATGTCAGCATCCATGGCCCTCAGGAGCTCGCGAATTGGCATTGTCGAAAAGAAGTAGTCGCCGGAGATCTCGATTTTCCTGCCCGTGGGATCGATGGCACCTATTGTAGTAACTCGATCGACGCCGTCAAAACCGGCGTCCACATGAATTTCCGAGACACGCCAACCTTTTCGGATTTCTCCGCCGCTATCTTGGATCATTTGGGCCACCCGCTCCCAAAGTTGGCCAGGACCGTACTTCGGGTAGAGGAATCGCTCGATGAGCGATGTTTCTGAGTCCTTTTGCCGAATATCGGAATTCGAACTATTGCTTCGAGTGAAATGCTTCTTGAAAAAATGACCGGCTGCCGTCCGCACTGAAAGACCTTTAATGCGCTGGGCACCCCACGCCGCGGATATTTCGTTGCATGGAACGCCCCATACTTTCTCCGTGTAGCTCTTGAAGAAGGTGAAATACAGTTCCATCCCGAAGCGGTTAATCAGAAAGTCTTCGAGTGTCTTTTCCGGCGACCGCTGCGAGAGCTGCGCTTTCATGTATCCGGTAAGTATTCGCATCGTGCGGCCGATTCCGAGCCGGCGCAAAGTGGCTGCGGATAGCGATAGCGGGTAATCAAAGAACGAACGCAGAAAGTAGATACGGCTTTTGCGCGCCCTTACCAGCATTACAAAATCGGGATCGTGACCTGGTGCGCCACTCGTTTGCGGCGTGCGTAAGTTCCGGATAGAACGCTGTCGATTCTGATAGTGGATAGCGAAATCACCGTCCGAATCCGTATTCTCGATTGGCATAATGTCGGTCCACCAATCGAGAACTCTGTCGGATTTAGAAAAGAAGCGATGCCCACCGATATCGATGCGGTTGCCGTTGTATCTGATGGTGCATGAAATGCCGCCGATGCGATCGGTTGCTTCAAGCACGATCGGTTTGATATTCGATTTGCGGCAAAACTCCAGCGCCGCTGTCAATCCTGCAGGTCCAGCGCCGATAATGACTGCGGTCTGCTGTGGTTTATCCATGAAAACCTTTTACAGCTACTGCCCTTTTGGGATTGAACTCTCTGATGCCGCGGCTCGCCACCCGCGTTTCCCATAGCGGCAATAGCCCAGTTACAGCCTTTTGGGCTAGCGGCAACTAAGGTCCGCAGCGCGAGCGGAATAGGATAGCTTTGCTTTTTGAGCCAACCAAGGTCAATTAACTCTAGCTTGAATCATAGGTCAACAAGGATTGGGATAAGTTGCTTTCCGTTCGAAAATAAAATTGCCGTTCGGCGGTCATTTTCAATTGACTTGGGGAACATAGTGTTCGCTCGCAGAAAATGGTTTGCTCTGAATCGTGTTCGGGCGCGATTTCACCCGGTATCAAAGTGCGCCCACCAAAAGCAGGCGTCGGAACTGTCTGTGTGCTATTGTTTATGCCAGCTATCCAAAGCAATTCAGGTGCTTTATGAACGACAAGCAATGGAATTCCCTCGTCTCGGTCGTGCGCGGCGAGGCAGTCCGGCCGCTTCCGACGGCCTTCATTATCGATAGTCCCTGGCTCCCGAACTGGGCGGGGCATTCGATCCTGGACTACTTTACCGATGAACGCGTGTTCATGGACGACAATTTGAGAGCCATTCGCCAATTTCCGCAGGCGATTTTTCTGCCGGGGTTCTGGTCGGAGTATGGCATGTGCACGGAGCCATCGGCATTCGGATCAGTTTCAATGTTTGGGGAGGACGAATTTCCATTTGCGAAGAAGGTAATGCTATCGCCTGCCGATGTGGAGCGGCTTGAAAGGCCCAATCCACGCAAGCACGGGCTGCTGCCTTTCGTTATCAAGCGCCTTAAGCATCTACAGCCAGGGATTGAACAAGCTGGTCACAAGATACGATTCGCGGTGGCACGCGGCCCACTCAACATAGCGTCGTTTCTTATGGGCACTACCGAATTCATGGAGGCGCTCAAGACGGATCCAGAGTTGATGCATCAATTGCTCACCATTGTGACTGACTTCCTGGTGGAGTGGATTGCAGTACAACGCGAAGCGTTCCCTACGATTGATGGTATTTTCACGTTGGACGATATTGTTGGTTTCATCAGTCGACGCGATTTTGAAACCTTCGGACTGCCATATATGCAGCGGATCTACGATACGGATGTAGCAGTCAAGTTCTTCCATAATGACGCGCCTGCCAAGGCGTCCGCGCCAATGCTGGAGAAGATTGGCATCAACTTCTTCAACTTTGGTGTTCAGCACACGCTCACGGAAATGAAGTCGTGGACCAATGACAGGATCACTCTGATGGGAAATATCCCGCCGCGCGACGTACTGGCTGAAGGGACACCCGACGACGTTAAACGTGCAGTTACAGAAATGCTCCTTGTGTTGGAAGACAAATCGCGGATCATCGTCTCATGTGGTGGCGGAATGCCTCCCAAAGTGCCGACAGCAAACATCGAAGCTCTGATTTCGACTGTAGAAGAGTTGACCCGGTAGTCAGTTTTCAAGCGCAGGCCCGCGTTCTCTGTCGCTAAAACCGATCTAATCAATCGAATAGTTCCGCGGTTGCTACTCGCGTGCTTGACCCCGAGTGTGTTGGTGCAAACCACGCATTTCCTGCGTTCAACAATAAGAGAAGCACAATTTCTTCAACCAGAAGGAAATCTACAGTTTAAGCAAACCGGAGCCATCGTCGTCCTTGCCCCCATCCTTGGCTGCCGATCTTTTATTTGAAGTTTATTTATTGTTTAACGGTTGTCAACAAGATCGATTGTTAAGATCGCGCCATTCAGGAGGCAAAATGACTGCGATTAATCGATCTTTGGTTCGACGACTTCAAACAATTAATTTTCTATGGCTATATTTGGCGCTGGCAGTTCTTCTCGGGTACACGCCTAAACCGGTTTCCGCCCAGAACGATACGGGCAGCCTGGTAGGTTCCATCCAGGACTCGACCGGCGCTGAAGTTCCAGGCGCTACCATCACTGTTCTCAACAAGAACACTGCCGCGGTGTTTACAACTACGACCGGATCAACTGGTGAATACGAAGCACCTTCATTGCATACGGGCATGTACAAGATCACCGCAGCGCACGATGGATTCTCCACTGCCGTGGCAGATAACATCACGGTTTCAGTTGGCGCACGTCAGCGCCTCGATCTGACGTTGGAAGTTGGCAAAAGCGCGACTACCGTTGAAGTAACCGACGTTGCATTGCAGTTGCAGACTGAATCCAGCGAGAACGGCGAAACTGTTACCGGCTACCAGACCGCAGCATTCCCCCTGGTAAGCCGTAACTACTCTGATTTGCTCGCACTGGTTCCTGGATCGCGCCAGGCTCCCACTGCCGCAACCACCAGCTCGATCAACAGCCTTGCACGCGCAGGTGCTTACAACGTGAACGGCCAACGCAGCATGTTCAACAACTTTATGCTCGACGGTATGGATAATAACGCCTACGGCGAGAGCAACCAGGGATTCGACAATCAGATCATTGCGATTCCACCTGATTCAGTGGCACAGTGGAACGTGGTAACCAACAACGAGAACGCCGAATATGGACGAGGCTCCGGCGCAACCATCAACGTGGCCTCTGCAAGCGGCACCAACAGCTTGCACGCTACGGCCTACGAATTCATCCGCAACACGGACTTGAATGCCGCGGGCTACTTCAAGCCGACGCTGGTTTCAAACACAGGCAACTCCGTCCCCTTTATCAAGCCTGCTTTCAACCGTAACCAATATGGCGTGAACTTTGGTGGCCCAATCCTTAGAGATAAAATGTTCTTCTTTCTCGATTGGGAAGGCTTCAGGCAAACGCTGAAGCCCCTTACGGTTTACTCTCTACCTACACAGAACGAGTTGAACGGCATTCTAGTTGTCGATGTAAAGAACCCGATTACCGGCAATGTATATCCGAAGAACACTGCCATACCAAGTGGCGCTATCAATCCACTTTCGGCGCAGATCGTTTCATATTTTAAAAATATCGCAGCACTGCCAACGAGCGGGCTTGGCACAACTGGTCTCAACTCGAACGACTACGCCGTTGAAGCGCCGTTCACCGACAAATCTGACAAGGGCGATCTTCGCCTCGATTACCATCAGTCCGCGAACAACGACTGGTTCTTGCGCATCAGTGACCGCAAAGAGACGGGCGTTAACTATCCCACGATTCCGCTGCCGCTTGATGGTACGCAGAACGGTACTATTCGGATTCTCGATCAGCAGATTGCGCTCGGGTACACACACACCATGGGATCGAATAAGGTACTCGATGCGCGACTTGGATTGTCACGAACCAAGGCCGGTAAATATACGCTTTCAATCGGCCAGAATTTCTTTACGATTCCCGGCCTGCAAAACGTTCCTGCCAACATTGCTGGCGGCTTGCCGCAGGTTTCGATTTCCGGGTTCAACAACTTTGGCCGCCAAAGTACCAATCCGCAATGGCAGAACCCTGCGTTGCTCGATCCAAAAGTCAACTACACCTGGGTACGCGGGCGCCATTCGCTCAAATTCGGCTACGAGTATGAGCACATCTGGATGGCGGTCAACGACAACAACCCGCTGTATGGCTCTTTTACTTACAGCGGTGGATACAGCACGGTGAGCGGCTCTGCTGTAACCGACAATTACTGGGCCGACTTTCTGTTTGGGAACACCAACCAATACTCGCTGGCCAACTACTTTGTGGTTCATCTGCGCCAGACGATGCAGAGCGTGTACGCGCAGGACGATTGGAAAGTCACACCGAATCTCACATTGAATCTTGGGCTGCGGTGGGAGTACGGCTCACCGTACTCTGAGCAAAACAATTACATTTCCAATTTCGATCCGACAACGCAGACAGTTCTCACGATCACTCCAGGTGCTACGAAGGGAAATGGCATCACGCCGGTATCGGCCGGCGGAGTTTATGGCAAAACGCTGGTCAATCCCGCGCTGGGTGATTTCGGACCGCGCGTAGGATTCGCATTTGGCGCGACTCCAAGGACATCGATACGCGGAGGTTTCGGGATCGGGTTCGTTCACTACTCGCGCGCCGGTTCAGGCGATATTCTCGGTATCAATGCACCTCAGGCGCAATTTGCCAGCGTAACTCAGCCAGCACCAACGGCAACCAACCACTGCAACCCGGTACCGGTCCAGATTATTGCAATTAACGCGACCGCTCCGAGCTGTTACGTGACAGCCGACCAGGGTTATCCTGCTGGGCTCGTGACAACATTCAACCCAGCCACCGATAACATTACCTACCTTCCTAAAGATCGGAAGGACAGCTACGTTGAGAGCTATTACTTTGATGTGCAGAAGGAGCTGGGAAAGAACATTGTTGTGGATGTTGCGTACGTGGGCAGCCACGGTCTCAAGCTTGAAGGCTTCTTGAACGCCAACCAGAAGAATCCCGCTAACAACTTTGCCCGGCCCTATGCAAACTGGCCAAGCGACATTACGGCGGCGCCGAATATTTTTATTTCACATTTCGACGCGCTTCAGGCTCGCTATCAACAGCAGTTCGTTGGCGGTCTCACCCTGCTGAATTCGTTTACCTGGGAGCACTCGCTTGATAATGCATCGGCGTCTCTTGAAGGCAACACGCCTTCGCCGCAGGACGCCAACAACATCAATGCGGATTATTCGCAGTCCGACTACAACCTTCCGATTGCCAACATTACAAGCCTCGTGTACGAACTTCCATTTGGCCGCGGTAAGCGCTTCCTGAACGGCCTTAACGGGGCGGAAAATGCAATCCTTGGTGGCTGGCAGTTGAGTGCCATTAACTTTGCGCAGGCTGGGACACCGTTCAACCTGACCTACGGCCCCAACTCCGCAACGGCCGTTTCACCGCAGATTGCGGCAACTTACCGCGGTGCAAATGAATATCGTCCGAACCGCGTTACCGGTACTCCGATTACGCAGGGCCGGAGCGTGCGTGCGGCAAACACGGGATACATTCAATATGTAAACTTTGCTGCCTTCTCACTGCCTGCCACGAAAACCAGCGGCGGGGCATTGCTCAGCCCATTCGGCAATGCATCGCGCAATCCCGGCCGTACGCCGGCTTTCTACGAGACTGACTTGAGCATCAACAAGCAGTTCGCGGTGCCGGTAGAGAATATGAAGGTGGAATTCCGCAGTGAGTTCTACAACATCTTCAACCATGCCAATCTGTACCTGCCTTCCAGCGGCTTGGGCGGTACTCTGGGCGGCACACCAACTAGCGGCGGCGTGATTTCAAGCACGTTCGAGCCACGCATCATCCAGTTCGGCCTGAAAGTTATCTATTAGTCGGGTAGTCCGAAGTTGCGCCGGTCATCCTCAGGATGGCCGGCGCATTTCATTGCTGATTGCTTAAACAACTCCTCTACCGTTCGAGTTCAGGAACCATACAGATAGTTTGGTGCTAAACTTGAGTCAGCAACTGTCGCAGACATTGTGCCGGTGGCCATGCAAGACTCCGAAGCAATTCGGCCTACCCATCAACGCCCTATAGAGACCAGAGACTGGGCGGAAATAATCATCCAACCTTGATCCAAGGCATCGTATTGGCTTGTGCCAGCGAGCAGTAACGCTTGATTGCGTTGCCGGCAGTGCGTCGCCTGAATCAGGTTGCTTTCAGTCATCTGGCAATTTCGAAAGGAATAGAGGCGTGATCACAAGACAGGAAATTCTGAATGAGCTAGGCCGCACCACTCAGGCTTGGGACGTATTGGTTATTGGAGGCGGAGCCACGGGTTTAGGCGCCGCAGTTGAGGCCGCGTCACGTGGGTATCGAACGCTTCTCGTAGAGCGATTCGATTTCGCAAAAGGCACGTCGAGCCGCAGCACCAAGCTTGTGCATGGAGGCGTTCGCTACCTTGAGCAATTGAATATAACCCTGGTGAGCGATGCACTGAGGGAGCGCGGTCACATGCTGCGCAACGCTCCGCACATTGTTCATGACCAACAGTTCGTGGTGCCGGCGTATAGCTACGCGTCCCTTCCCTACTATGGTTTTGGACTGAAGGTGTACGAGTGGCTTTCAGGCAAGTTGTCGCTTGGCCGCTCCGAAATTCTTTCGGCCCGTGCGACTGCTGAGAAACTCCCCGGCATCAAGCGCGAGGGATTACGCGGCGGTATTCTTTATCACGATGGGCAGTTTGATGATGCGCGTTATGCAGTCGCATTGCTGCGCACTTTGCAGGACCTGGGCGGCACACCCATCAATTATGTTGAGGCGATTGGGTTGCTCGAAAACCGCGGCAAAGTCGCCGGCATTAAGGCGCGCGACGTGGAAACCGGCGTTGAATTCGACGTGCCTGCGAAGGCCGTGATCAACGCGTGCGGCGTATTTGTTGAAGGCACGTTGGCAATGGATCACCAACCGCATAACCAATTGCTTGCTGTGAGCCAGGGAACGCATTTTGTTTTACCGCATTCGTTCCTGCCAGGTAACACGGCGCTGATGATTCCGAAGACCGCTGACGGGCGCGTATTGTTTGCAATTCCATGGCATGGCGCAACCATTGTGGGGACTACCGATGAATCAGTCGAGGGTACGGCGGTAGAACCACGGGCGTTGAACTCGGAAAAGAATTTTCTGTTCGACCACATTGCGCGCTATTTCGGCCACTTGCCACGCCCCGAAGAAATCCTGAGCGTCTGGTCGGGACTGCGGCCACTGGTGAAGAAAGGCAATGCGAAGACATCGAAGCTATCGAGGGATCATACGATTCTGGTTTCGCCCACGGGACTGATTACGGTGACGGGCGGCAAGTGGACAACGTACCGCCGCATGGGATTTGACACAATTAACCGGGCTTGCGATGTAGCAGGGCTGCCGAAAGCTCAATCGCGCACTCTCGATCTGAAGATTCATGGCTGGACGACGGATCGCGTCGAGGGCGAGTTGGACTGGGAGAGCGTGTACGGATCAGATCTACCGGCGGTTCGCGCGCTTTCAGCTGGGAAAGCTGAGCTTGATTCATTGCTCCATCCACGGCTGCCTTTCCGGATGCGCGAAGTAGTGTGGGCAGCTCGGTTCGAGATGGCGCGAACAGTGGAAGACGTCATGGCGCGACGTACGCGAGCACTTTTTCTGGATGCACGGGCTGCTATGGAAGCGGCTCCGGCCGTGGCGACTCTGCTAACCGCGGAACTTAAACGAAATGAGAGCTGGCGTGAGCGGCAGCTTGCCGACTTCAGTGCAATCGCCAAGGGCTACATCTGCGAAGCATGTTGATGCGCGTGCGCTTTGACAAGGCATAGATTTGCGAATGAATTGACGCGGATCTGTGCCGTGTTACAGACTTGTTGACAGATAGCCGAAGGAGTACCCGCGCGCCATGCCCGAACAAGCTACGCCCCTTCGAGTCTTCTGCCAGGCCACCCCGATCATTCCCGCCATTCGCAAGGTTGAACTCGTTGACCAGGCGACTGCCGCGCACGGCAAGATTGTCTACCTGTTGACGGGCGATCCGGAAAACTGTGAATCGATGATTCAGCGGATTCTACGAGCGGACAAACTGCCGATTGTAAATCTCGATTTACTGAACGGTTTCTCTCGCGATCGATATGCGGTGAATTACCTGAAGCGCGTTGGCGCTCGAGGCATTATTTCAACGCATCTCGACCCTTTGCGCCATGCGCTTTCAATTGGCCTTTACGCTGTTCAGCGAACTTTTCTGCTGGATAGTGGGGCGATGGACACCATCACCAACCAGTTGACGAATTCCCAGGTGGATGCGCTTGAAGTGTTGCCGGCACTCGTGGCGCCCAAGATTATTGGCCGAGTGAGGTCAATTTCACCAAATATGCCGGTCGTAGGCGGGGGCCTGATACAAACGCTGAAAGAAGCGGAGGAATTGCTGGCCCAAGGCCTGAGCGCGGTTTCAAGCAGCAATCCACAAATGTGGATACGCTAAAGCTAGTGCCACACACGCCGGATGATTTAACCTAGATTCCTCTTTGAAACGTCGTGCTGGCTGTGCTCTTCCCTGTTCGAATCTCAAGCTCGCGAGCGCGAACGCCATAATATCCCAGGAGGATTCCCGTGACTGAACGCTTGCAGAATTTTGTCGATGGCGCATGGCGCACATCCGCAGCCGAACAAACACTTAAGGTAATGAACCCCGCGTCCGCACAGGTGCTGGTTGAGGTGCCGCTCTCACCGGCTGATGAGGTGAACCAGGCAGCGGCAGCGGCCGAGCGTGCCTTTGCAGGATGGCGTCGCACTCCAGTAGGCGATCGCATTGTTCCCTTGTTCAAGCTGCGGGAACTGCTGGTGGCGAACCGTGAAGATCTCGCTCTCTCCATTACAAATGAATGCGGCAAGACGCTTGCCGAAAGCCGCGGCGAGATGCAACGCGCCATTGAAAATGTAGAAACCGCGTGCGGCATGCCCATCATGATTCAGGGCACAAACAACGAAGACATAGCGGCTGGCATTGACGAACATATGATTCGGCAACCACTGGGAGTGGTTGCTGCTATTACGCCGTTCAATTTTCCGGGCATGATCCCGTTCTGGTTTCTGCCTTACGCGGTCGCGGCTGGAAACTGTTTCATTCTGAAGCCATCAGAGCGCGTGCCTGTCACCTCTCAAAAGCTGTTTACCCTGTTTGAGGCATCTGGCTTTCCGCCGGGCGTTTTGCAACTGGTAAACGGTGGCCGCGAAGCGGTCAATGCGATTCTGGATCATCCTGCTATTCGCGCTATCAGCTTTGTTGGCTCGACCGCGACTGCGCGCTACATCTACAGCCGCGCCGCAGCCAATGGCAAACGTGCGCAGTGTCAGGGCGGCGCCAAAAACCCCGTGGTGGTGATGCCGGATGCCGACATGAAAATGACCACTCGCATTCTTGCCGACTCCGCCTTTGGCTGCGCGGGTCAGCGATGCCTGGCTGCGTCCGTTGCGATATCGGTGGGCGATGCGCGAGCGCCATTCACAGAGCAGATTGTGGCCACTGCGCAGAGTCGCAAAACGGGCTACGGCGCTGCTCCAGGAATTGAAATGGGGCCGGTAATTTCAGCTGAAAGTAAATCGCGCATTGAGGGCCTGATTGCAAAGGGCCAGTCCGATGGGGCACGCGTGCTGGTAGATGGCCGCAATCGCAAAGTGGATGGATATGAAGATGGCTACTTCGTCTTTCCGACGGTGCTGGATGATGTTGCACCCAGCGCAGAAGCAGCGCGGACTGAAATCTTTGGACCAGTTCTCAGCCTGATGCACGCCAACACAATTGATGAGGCAATCGCGCTTGTGAACGATCGCAGCTACGGCAACATGGCTTGCATCTTTACTTCAGATGGCGCGAATGCACGCCGTTTCCGTTACGAAGTGAATGCCGGCAACGTGGGTGTGAACGTGGGCGTCGCCGCTCCCATGTCAAGTTTCCCTTTCAGCGGCTGGGGAGAGAGCTTCTTTGGTGATCTGCACGCGCAGGCACATCACGCCGTCGAGTTCTACACGCAGACTAAGGTTGTTGTGGAGCGCTGGCCAAGGGACTGGAGCCGAAAGTTCTAGGTTACCGATTAGTTTGGGGAAAATGGTTGGAAAGAAAAGGCCGAGACTGTTGAATCAGTCTCGGCCCTGATTTTTTTATTTGCAGACGGGAGGTTAGAAATTAAATCCTGCCTGGATGAAGACGCGGCGCGATGCCGCTCCCTGGGAGAACATTCCGGGGGCGAGACTGGTTGACTGGCCAAACCGCGGCGAGTTCACCGTTCCGATGGGCTGGCCATAGTTGATGTTGTTGAACAGGTTCAGCGCCTGAACGCTGAAGTTGAGCGCGTATTTGCGGTTGCTGACGCCGCCGCCCATACCGCCGCCCATCATGCCGCCACCACCACCAAAGCCTCCGCGCCCGCCACCGCCGCCACCACCGCCGGGACCACCGAAGCCGCCACGACCACCACCGCCACCTGGGGGTGGGCCGCCACCCGGAGGCGGGCCGCCGTCTGGGCCGCTCGGACCTGCATTCTTGTTCGCGGCAGATTCACGCTTGGGCCCAACGCCGAACGTGCGGCTTACGCGCAAGTTGAAGGCCATCGCAGCGGGTCCGTTGCCCATGTTGCCGGGAATGATTGTCTCTCCGGCTTGCGGAATGATATTGAAGCAACCGTATTGAGTTTGGAAGTACTGCGACGAACCTGCGGTGCACTTTGTCGAATCGACCAGCGAGGGACGGTTATTGAAGAAGTTGTCCCCAGAGAGATCGATTGGAGAGGTGAAGTTATAGGGGCGTCCTGACTGCGCGATCAGGAACGGGTTGTACGTGATCCCGAATCGATCAGTGTAATTACCCATGAGGAAGAGCATGTTGGTCTGCGCAAATGGTGCGCGACGATAATCCTGCATGAGGTTGTAGGAGTTCGATGCGGTGCCTGTATTGGAGTTAGCAGTCGTCCAGTTGTAGAAACCTGAGATGCTCATGCTACGCGTAAGGCGCGCGTTGATGTTGACGATCAGTTGATCCTGCTTGAATATTCCTTCGGGATAAATCTGCTGAACAAGCCCGCCGTTCGGGTTTGGCCGCACTCCGGTTTTAGTAGCGTCGCCGTAAACATAAGTACCGGGTAGATAAGCATTGGCGTCGCGCGTTACGAACTGGTGCAGTCCGTAGGAGTGCATGTACGTCAGTGTCATGGAGGTTGTCTTCGTAAGTTGCCGTTCCATGCTGGCGCTGAACTGGCTCTGATATGGCGATTTGTATTCGGGTGCAATTTGCACCACCGTTTTTGCCACTGCACTGGCTGCGCCGCACATCGACGGGTTAGCCAGAATTGAGCTCAAGCTCGCCGGGTCAAAGCAGGTTGGATTTGAAATTGTGAATTGAGTTTGACTGGTCGCGCCGCCGTTAAAGCGCGTGGCATTGAGCAGACTGCCAAGACGGAGCCGGTCATAGAAGTATCCGTATCCACCCCGCAAAACAGTTTTTGCCTGTTTGTGATCCTTGTGGCCATCGAGAGCATATGCAAATGAAACACGCGGCCCAAAATCGCTGTGATCGTTAATGTGGTTCTGCGATTCCCAACGCAATCCACCGGACAGGGTCAGGAACTGATTGGCCTTCCAATCATCCTGAAAGAAGAGTGCACCGTCAAAATCCGATACGAGAACATCGGCACCGCCAGTGGTGTAGCTCAATTTCAAAGGCAGGCCGCCTGCGGCTGCAATCTGCGCATAGGTTTGGTGCTGGGCCAAGCCGTTCAGCATGGTGAGATACGAAGGGAGTGACGAGAAACTGAACGAACCGTTAAACCCAGCGTTCGTGGTATTGGCGTCGCGGTTGTAGCGCACGCGCGTTCCGAACTTGATGGCGTGTCTTCCGGCCGACATCGTGGTTATGTTCTGCAGTTCCAAACGGTCCCCATGATCGTTTGAGGATTGGCCACCGGAACCGCCGCTTGAGAACGAGCCCGGTACTGAAATGCTCGGAGCCGTGCTGACTGGCGTCGAACGCTCAACGTCGCGCAGGTATTGGAAGCGCGTTTCGTTGACGATGTGCTCATTGATGATGAATGCGTCGCTGAGCTGGATTGTGTGTTCCGTCGAGTGTGAGGCAGAGGACTGGTCCGGCGTTTGTAAAGAACTTATCCCACCGCTCTCGCTCGAACGCTCAAACTGGTAGCGCAATGTGAGAGTGTGCTTATCTCCCAGCTGAACGTCAAACCGCGGCGATATATTGGTGTACGTTGTGGGATTGAAGACACCCCCGGAGAGCTGGCCGGCACTGTATATGCCTGTCGTTTGATCCTTGACCGCCGTGGTCACGGTGTAAACGCTTGCGTTCTGGTTATTGCGCTGCGCCACGTTGAAGAAGTAGGAAGCCTTCTTGCCGAGCGAGCCGCTTACCGAGCCGTTATACATGATGCTGTGGTACGCCGGGATATTCGCTGTAAACGGATTGCCGGTGTTAAAGGCATCGTCGTTACCTTGCGAGAAGAACCGCCCGTGAAATTGGTCGGTGCCGGGTTTGGTGAGAATTTCGATGCGCCCATATCCAATGTGATCGTATTCCGCCGAGTATGGATTCTGGTTAACGCGAATTTCTCGAATCGCAGACTTGGGTGGAAGCTGCCCTCCGGTGAAACCGGAGATGTAAACCTCGCCGCCGTTGGGGCCGGCGGAGGGACCTGCCAGGGCCGTCAATTCGTTCGAGAGCTCATCGGGATCGTCTGAAAGCGCATCAAGATCGCTTCCCTTGAGCACTACCGAACTCGAGTTGCCGCTGGCTTCAACGCTGACCATTGGCGCTTCTTCGTCCGTGACGGTAACGCTCTGCTGTTCGACGACCGTGGACATCGCGATTTCAATGCGCTTTACCTGCCCTGCCGTAACAGCAAAAGCTGGAACTGCAACAGGAGCGAAGCCCGCGAAATCTGCGTGAACCGAATACGTGCCTGGCGCAAGGTTGGCGAATGTATAAGTACCGGATGTGTCGGACGTTGTGGTGGCCACAACAGCGCCCGAGGGACCGGTAAGATTGACCTTCGCGCCCGGAATCAACGCCCCGGTGGGGTCGGCAATCGTACCGCGCACAGTTGCGGTTGCAACCGGAGCTCTGCGAGCCTGTGTCGTTGCCGGGGAAGGAGTGCGGACAGGAGTGGGCGATTGTGATTGTCCAAATCCAGCCAACACGCCAGCCAGACCCAAAGCTAATACGGAAAAGATGCGGATATTACTCGATCGAACTTGCACGTGCTCCTCGCTTGAATAGTACAAATGTTGCCCCAGTCGCCTGTGGGTCTGCGTCAGTTCTGGTGCCCGATCGTTCGGTGGCAGCACGGACCCACGCAGTATTCTCTTGGTCGCAATACATTCATCTTTCCCTGCATTTGCGCGTTGTTTCCGGGAGTGCCAAAGCCCGAAACCTGAACTACTGTGATTGGCTGTTTAGTAGACGAACGAATGCGCCTAAAGGTTGATGAAACTTTGCCACAGTACTGAGTTGCGAGATCAATTGAAATATCGGCTTCGTGCCTGACCGACTCGAAATACCCTAAATTATTGAAACTGCAACGATTATATCTATATGATAGATACGATTGCCGGTGGAGTTGCCTGAATCCATGACGCGGTGCGGTTAGCACCGGCCTGACCGGCCGGCAAGTTTGGCAGAATTCGTGGCCCACGTTTTTGTGCTGCAGGGGCTCTCTTTCCAGCCCAGCCGTAAAGCTGATAGAGATAAGGATTCGAGTTCAACTGATACGGTCTTTGGCTGCTGGCGCATACTGGAACGGACTCAATGAACCAACCAATCCTCGGTTGTATCGCAGATGACCTTACCGGCGCGGCAGACCTTTGCAATAACCTGGTGCGCGCGGGGATGCGGGTAGCACTTACGGTGGATGTGCCGCGGTCGACAGGATCGCTGCCGGCAGATGCCATTGTTGTCGCGCTGAAATCGCGAACCATACCTCCCGTAGAAGCCGTTGCGCAATCGCTCACTGCCTGCCGATGGCTTCGGAAACAGGGTGTGCGGCAGATTTATTTTAAAATTTGCTCAACGTTCGACTCCACTCCAAAAGGAAATATCGGTCCGGTGATTGAAGCCATGATGGACGAGTTGAACTGCGACTTCAGCGTCGTTGTTCCATCATTCCCTGACAATCAACGTACCGTGTATCGGGGCCACCTGTTCGTGGGCGATGTGCTGCTGAGTGAAAGCGGGATGCGCAATCATCCTCTGACGCCGATGACAGATGCCAATCTGGTGCGCTTCCTGGGCCAGCAGATTTACGGCGACAAACAGCGCAAGGTGGGACTGATCGATTATCGGAGTGTTGGAAGATCGGCAGACGCGATTCGGGAACGAATCGACGCGCTGCGTTCTTCGGGTATATCAGTCGCGATCGCAGACTCGATCGGTAACGACGACCTGGGGCGGCTTGCATCCGCACTCAGCAATCATGCTTTTGTTACGGCTGGCTCGGGACTCGGCTTCGCATTGCCGGCACAATGGGGTATCGAAGCCACACCGGAAGCTGCCCGCCTGCCCCCGGCCGCAGGACGCAGGGCCGCTATTTCCGGCAGCTGCTCCGTGGCGACGAACGCGCAGGTGGAACATTTTATTCATTCCGGCGGAAACGCTCACATGCTCGACGCGTTCGAACTTGCGCAGAACAGCGATGAGCACGTTGAGAAAGCAATCGCGTGGGTGGATGCGCTCTGGGCTCGCGACCCGACGCGGATATTGCTCGTATATTCCACTGCGCAGCCGGCGGCGTTGAAGACGACACATGAGAAACTCGGTATGGAACGGAGCGGTGAGCTTGTAGAGACTGCGCTTGCCGAGATCGCTCGCGCTCTAGTGCAGCGGGGTGTCGGTCAATTGCTTGTCGCAGGTGGCGAAACCGCCGGCGTCTGCATTCGCGCTCTTGAAGTTGACCAAATGCAGATTGGTCCGCAGATCGATCCCGGCGTGCCCTGGTGCTGGGGTTCGTCACCACTTGCATCCGCTGCGGGAATTCACCTGGCCCTGAAGTCAGGAAATTTCGGCGCCAACGATTTCTTCACAAGAGCATTTCGGATGATCGAGTAACTCCATGATGACTGAATCGCAACTTCGCAATGAGATTTGTCGAGTGGGTCGTTCGCTATTTGAACGCGGCTACGTACATGCAACCGCGGGCAATATCAGCGTGCGCCTTGCAGACGGATATCTTATAACTCCCACCGACGCTTGCCTCGGCTTTCTTGAACCCGAATTGCTTGCAAAGGTCGATGGTAATGGCGTGCAGATTGGCGGAGATCGTGCCAGCAAAACGCTTGCGTTGCATCGCAAGATCTATGACGCCGACAAAACGGCAATGTGCGTGATTCATACCCACTCAACCCACCTGGTGGCGCTGACATTAGCTGGTGTGTGGAGTTCCGCCGATATTGTTCCGCCCATTACGCCCTATTTCGTCATGAAGGTAGGCCACGTTCCGCTGATTCCTTATCGCCGGCCCGGAGATCCCGTCGTCGCCGATCTCGTGGTGGAGATCATCAAGCATATGCGGGCAGAAAACACTCCTATTCGTGGGGTCATGCTCGATCGCCTTGGACCCAACGTATGGCATAACTCGCCCGGCGCCGCAATGGCTGTGTTAGAGGAGTTAGAAGAGACTGCGCGACTTTGGTTGATGCTTGAGAATAAACCGGCTCCACTCACCGAAGAAGCCATCCAACAGCTTCGCGAAACGTTCGGTGCAATCTGGTAATTGACATTTGCCGCACGGGGCCTCGCGCAGGTCCCGATCCAATTGCAGTTACTATTGAACCTTAAGCTGGAGTAACAGGGATTAGCACCATCGATCAAGTTCGTTCGCGGAGGAGTACGACAACATGAACGGAAGAAGTGCGGCCGGTTCCAGGCGCTCTGCGGTAACCCGCGGCACGTTTACGGCGCAACCGATTACAGGCAACAAAACGCTTGCCGATCAGGTAGCAGAAGCTCTGACGGCGAAGATCCAGGCCAACGGATTCTCCGATTCGCATCTTCCGTCAGAGCAAGCTATGGCTGAAGGTTTTGGGGTCAGCCGCACGGTAATCCGCGAGGCCGTTTCCCGTTTGAAAGCTGAAGGATTCATCGATACGCGACAGGGACGCGGCGCATTTGTGCGTAATGACCGCCTGGACGTTCCATTCCGAATCGATCTGAACTCGAAGGATTTGCTTGGATCGTTATTGCACATCATTGAACTGCGCCGCGGGCTCGACGCCGAGATCGCATTCTTGGCTGCCACGCGCCGTAAACGCGACCAGATGGTTGCAATTCGCCGAGCTCTTGCCGAAATTGACAAAGCGAGCAAGGCGGGGCGAGATGCAGCCGCGGAGGATCTCGCCTTTCACTTATCAATCGCTCGCGCCACTGGCAACCCGCTGTTTTTGGAGTTACTCAGGTTTCTTAACCAATTCCTCTACATTGCCATTCGAGTAACTCGCGCTAACGAGGACAAGCGGCTGGAGTTTTCAGAGCAAACGCGTGTGGAGCACATGGCAATCGCCGGCGCGATTGAACGGCAGGATCCAGAAGCGGCGGCAACCGCTGCGAAAATTCATATGATCAACGCCGCAGTGCGCATCAAGTCTGCCGATGCCGATTTCTGGACTGTTGAATTACGGCACCTTGCGCAGAGTCTCGATAAGGAGGGCGCAACGGGAAAGTCGCAAACTGAACCTCCGCGACGCGCGCTGTCGAGCAAGTCGAACGCACGTGCAAAAAGATAGTTCCGACACTGGCACGTAGGTCGGTCCCTACCAAGTCTTCTTGATCAGCGTATTCAAAGCAAGTCCGTCGTTCGGAGTGCGCGTTGCACTTGCAGCTACCCGCGGCGTCACCTGGTATTGCCCCTGAATTGTCTGGCCCTGGGTGCTCGCTACATTGGTTGAGAGCGTAACGAACAAATTTCCGGTGACCCGCTGACGCACAGTGATCTGTGCGCCCGGAGGCCCAGTCGAATTGCAACCTTCCAAAACCGGGCTTATGGAAAGCTGCGAGATTCCGGCAGCCTTGGAAGGACGACTCCTCACCTGGCTCGATACTTGCGAAGCGACGAGCGAGGGAATCGAACTTGAACCGTTTTGCAGGCGCGAGCGAAGCGGGAGCCCGCAGGCGAAATCCCGCGCCCGGCAAAGAACCCTGGATATATGGCGGAGAGCGAGGGATTCGAACCCCCGGTACCCTTTCAGGCACAACGGTTTTCAAGACCGCCGGTTTCAACCACTCACCCAGCTCTCCGCGGGCCGTGGGGCTGTTTCGATTGTAAAGCCAGCCGGGCTTTTTTCGTGAGTGTCGGCTGGCTCCTATTTTGATCTAATTTTGCGGAACAACCAGAACTTCTACGCCGGAAGCGGCATCCTTCTGGTGGAATACCTCTTCAGTGGCCGGCTTGAAGTCTTCAGGTTTCGCGAACGGAATGTCTGTAAATACCTGCGGATTGCGGTCGGTTAGAGGGAACCACGAGCTTTGCACCTGCACCATGATGCGATGCCCCTTGCGGAAGGTGTGCATCACGTCCGGCATGGTGAAATTGATCTCGGTCATCTTGCCCGGGACCAGGGGTTCGGGCTTCTCCATGCTGTTGCGAAACTTGGCGCGGAACGGTTCGCCGCGCAAAAGTTGCTGATATCCGCCCATATGCAATGGAGGCGCATCGAGAATGCGCTTATTCTCTGCAACCGCCGGATTTGGGTCGGGCGCATCTTCAGGGTAGACATCGATCAGCTTCACATCAAAGTCAGAATCCGTTCCCGAACTCGCGACTTTGAGCCGCGGCGAAATCGGCCCCGCGATCGTGACGTCTTCCTGCAGAGGATCAGTTTGATACACCAGCACGTCAGGCCTGTAGCTGGCAAAGCGCTGGTCGTCAACCATGTATCGCTGCGGCACTGTATCGGTGGTATAGCCCACAAAAGGCACCGGATGGCTCGGATCGCTCACATATTTGTCTTCGCTGTTATTTTCCTGAGGCGGATCGAAGCTGAGCTTGCCGCCCGCATGCATATAGAGAGTACGCGGAGCTGCGGCTTTGGGAGGCCAAGTGTCGTAATGGCGCCACACATTGGTTCCTGTCTCAAACACGACGGCCTTTGCCGGCGCCTTGCCACTGCCTTTCAAATAATGCTCGAAGAACGGGAACTGCACTTCGGTTCGAAAATATGCCGACGTCTGCGCATTGAACTGCACTTCCCCCAGGCGACTGCCTTCGCCGCGGGACCACCCACCGTGTACCCACGGCCCTTCAACAAGCGTTGTTGGAGTATCAGGATTAAATTTATTGATCGCATCGAAGGTCCGGTGCGGTCCCGATAAATCTTCAGCGTCGAACCAGCCACCGACAACCAATACCGCGCACTTTACGTTCTTCATGTGCTGCGAAAGATCGCGTGCTTTCCAGTAGTCGTCGTAGGTGTCGTGTTTGAACTGGTCGTTGAAGAGCCAGTTCGATCCTTTCAAATACTGTGTATCGAGATTGGCAATATTGCCCGCCTGCAGATAGAACTTGTATCGGTCGGGCGTTCCGAATTTGAAGCGGTCCGGCGGCTCTTCAGACAACGGATTCTTTTGCGGGTTGAAGAACGCGTAGAAGCCGAAATTCGCCGCCAGCATGAAGGCTCCGCCGTGGTAGGCGTCGTCGCCCTGGAACAGGTCCGTCATCGGGGCCTGCGGGCTGGCCGCTACCAGCGCCGGGTGCGAATCGATAATCGACGCGGATGTAAAGAACCCAGGGTAGGAGATACCCCAGATGCCCACCTTGCCGTTATTATTTTCGACGTGCTTGAGCAGGAACTCTATGGTGTCGTATGTGTCTGAAGAATCGTCGACATCCTGCGGCGACTTTTTTACGTCGATATGCGGACGCATTTCTATAAAGCCGCCTTCGCTCATCCATCGCCCGCGCACGTCCTGGTAGACAAAGATATATCCACTCTTTTGGAATTCTTCTGAAGGGCCCAGCCGCACAGGATACTTATCTTCTCCATACGGAGCGACATCGTATGGAGTGCGTTCCATCAGAAACGGGAATGGCCCTGGATTACCAGGAAACGCAGACGCTTTCGGAACATACACTGCGGTAAACAAATGCACACCGTCACGCATGGGAATGCGGTATTCATATTTGGTGTAGTGCGACCGGACAAAGTCCTCCGCA
>Ga0265314_10000550_pt1 | contig 47939 bp, 47 predicted proteins | sample 4126metaG_FD_203106 | JGI IMG/M metagenome (GOLD analysis project Ga0265314, IMG submission 203106) | Rhizosphere microbial communities from Carex aquatilis grown in University of Washington, Seatle, WA, United States - 4-1-26 metaG | ecosystem: Host-associated > Plants > Roots > Rhizosphere >... | reverse complement strand
GCTTCCGCTTCCGCGCGTGCGCGTGCTTCCGCTTCGGCGCGCGCGCTCGCTTCCGCTTTGGCCTTGGCCTGCGCTTCGATATTGGCCTTGGCTTCGGCGGCGGCGCGAGCCTTGGCTTCGGCATCGGCAGCGGCTTTCGCCGCCATCGCCGCGCGCATGCGTGCCTCGGCTTCGGCCTTCGCTTTACCTTCAGTGGCGGCGTTCGCCTCGACCCGGGCTTTTGCCGTGTCCTGCGCGGCTGCCCTTGATTGCTCTTCGGCTTTCAGCTTTGCAGTGGCTTCCTGGCGTGCAGCGGCTTCTGCGGCGGCGCGCGCCCGCGCTTCAACTTCCTGTCTCGCCTTGGCCTCTACCGCGGCCCGGGCGGCGGCATCCGCGCGGGCTTTGGCTTCGGCTTCCGCCTTTGCGCGTTGCTCGGCTTCGTTGTTGAGCAATGCGACCTTGGCAGGCGAAGTGAAATCGAGGTCGAGATCGAGATCATTGCCCTGATCGGCGCCGCCGGGCGCCGGTGCTTCCGCGAAAACCCTGACATAGCCGTCTGCGAGCAATTTGGTGAGAGCGTCCGAGATGGCCGCGTCCGGCACCCCGGATTTTTTTGCGAGCTCGCCGAACCTGGACTTGCCGTCCACGGCGAGAAACACCAGCCCTAGTTCGCGCGGCAGGCGGATGGTTTTATTCTTGACCTCCAGCACGCCTTTGGCGGTCTTTGTGTATATCGTATCCGGGTGCATTGAATTCAACTGTGGAGGTCGCCCAACGGCCCGCCGGAGCAGCCGGCACGTGATGCGCTGGTTTCTGTCTGACCCATGAGATATTACCGCGAGCCATTGCCGGCGCGCGCATGCCGTTGGTATTCCGCAGCAAGCGCACGGCCAAAGTGCATGGCGACCCGTCTTCCCCTATTGATTACGCCTCGCCATTATAGTTTAATACGTCGCGCAGCCGCGAAGACGGCAGTTTTTTTGCGCAAAGGGTAGTTGCGATGCGACAACGACGCAGCGAATACGACGTTACGGACAGCATCAAGACCACCGACGCCGCCGCGGTCGCCGCCGAAGTCCGCTGTATCTACCTTGATTTGTTTCGAAAAGCGGACGCTGCGGCGCTCGACCGGTCGTTTGTCGATTTCGCCGCGTTGTACGCCGGGGAGAACCCCGACTATCGTGCCTGCGATACCGCCTACCACGACATGCAGCACGTGCTGGATGTCACGCTTGCAATGGCGCGCCTGCTGCACGGCTACCGGCGGGTAGGACGGGAACCGGTGGATGCGCGCTTGTTTTCCCTGGGGGTGATTCTCGCCCTCTATCACGACTGCGGCTATATCCGTCACCGCAAAGACTCCCGCCATGCGAACGGCGCCGAATACACGCTGACCCACGTGTCGCGCGGCGCGCGCTATCTGCGCCGTTACCTGCCGCAGATCGGAATGGCGGATTTGGCGCCGGTTGCCGCGCGGGTCATTCATTTCACCGGCTACGAAGTGCCGATCGCAAAAATCCGCGTGCCGCAACCGGTGTATCGCGTGATCGGCAATCTGCTGGGCACCGCGGACATCCTCGGCCAGATGGCCGACCGCTGTTACCTCGAAAAATGCCACGACCGCCTGTTCCCGGAATTCGAGCTGGGCGGCATCGCGCGGCGCCGCAATGGCCTGGGCCAGGAAGAGATCGTGTTTGCGTCGCCTGACGACCTGATTGCAAAGACGCCGGATTTTTACGAGTCCGCGGCGCATCGCCTGGACTCGTTGCTGGAATCCGCCTACCGCTACGCCGAGCCGCATTTCGGCGGACACAATTATTATGTCGCCGCGGTCGAGCAGAACATCAGCTACGCGCGCAAGCTCGGATCCAGTGAAAACAAGCGGCAACTGCGCCGCCGGCCGCCGCGCGTCATTCCCGTCGCGCAGGGCCAGTTGCAATTCAACTGCTGATTACCACCCAGGCTCGGGCGCCGCTTCTCAGGCGATCTTCAGCACGATTTTCCCGATGTGCGTGCTCGATTCCATGAGCGCATGCGCCTTGCCCGCGTCGGCCAATGGGAACGTCGCATGGGTGACGGGTTTAATCTTGCCGCCGGCGATCAACGGCCAGACTTTTTCCTCGAGTTCGCGCGCAACCCGCGCCTTGTACGCCGGCGGCCGGGTGCGCAAAGTCGAACCGGTATAAGTCAGGCGTTTCAACATCACCGGCATCAGATTGATCTCGACCTTGGAGCCTTGCGCGAATGCTAGCTGAATCAAGCGGGCGTCGTGCGTGGCCGCCTTGAGATTTTTTTCGATGTTGGGTCCGCCGACGATATCGAGGATGACGTTCGCGCCGCCGGCTTGGCGCACGACTTCGACGAAATCTTCCGCGCGATAATCCACCACGCGATCGGCGCCGAGATCGCTGCAGAACTTGCACCGCTCGGCGGGACTGTCGGTCGCGATGACTTTCGCGCCGAACGCTTTGCCGAGCTGGATGCAGGTTGCGCCGATCCCGCCCGCGCCGCCGTGCACGAGAAACGTTTCACCGGCGGCGAGACGTGCGCCGATAAATACATTGCTCCAGACCGTAAAATACGTTTCGGGCAGGCCGGCGGCATCGAGAAGAGATACGCCCGCCGGCAGAGGCAGGCAGTGTTGCGCGTCGACCGCGCAATATTCGGCATAGCCGCCGCCGTTGGTGAGCGCGACCAGCTGGTCGCCGGCTTTCCAGCGCGTGACATCGGCGCCGACCGCGACGACCGCGCCGGAGACTTCGAGACCGAGCAGGTCGCTCGCCCCCGCGGGCGGCGGATAGAGGCCTTTGCGCTGCATCATGTCGGGGCCGTTGACCCCGGCGGCGGCGACCTTGATCAGGACTTCGCCGGCGGCCGGTTGCGGCACGGGCCGGGTCGTGAGCTGTAATACCTCGGGGCCGCCGGCGCCGCTCGTTTCGATTGCTTGCATTTGTTGCGGCAGATTCTGCGCCATTACGATTTTGCCTCTCTGAAAATGCGGATGCGTTCCTTGAGTCCCGGCACGCTCGCGGATTGCGCCAGCGCCGCCATGTCGGCATCGCGCGTGTCGATGACGGTTTGTTCGTGCAGACGCGCGAGCGCCGGCAGCGTCAGTGCCGAACTCGTTTCGCGCGCGCTCTCGGTCAGCGCGGGCCAGTCGCCTTGCGCGGCGACGCGCGTCACGAAACCCAGCTTCAGCGCGCTTTCAGCATCGAACGCGCGGCTTGTTTGCAGCACATCGCGCGCGGCGTCTGCGCCGATGCGATGCGCGAGCCGGCGCGTGCCGAGAACCAGGCCGAAGCGCAGGCCCGGCATGCGGAAAGTCGTGCCGGGTGCGGCGATGCGAGTGCCGCACACGCAGACGAGATCGGCGCCCGCGCCGAAAATCTTCCCGTGGGCGAGTACGAGCGTCGCGAACGGCGCGTGGTATATCCGCTGCAGCAGATGCTCGATGCGCACGAAGCGCAGCACGAGCTCGCCTTCGTTCGCTTCGTGATAAGCGGTGAAATCGAAACCCGCGCAGAAATGGCTGCCGTTGCCTTCGAATATCAAGAGGCGGGTGCCGTCGGTCTCCGCATACTCGACCGCGTTGATCAGTGCTTCGACGAGCGAGGCGGACAGTGCGTTGGCCTTGGCGGGCCGGTTGAGGGTCAGCCGCGTGACATGGCCGGCATGGCTGCGCAGCAATTCATTGTCCATGCCGCGGGGAAAGCTAAGCAGCGAGGGTGGCGCGCACGTCGGCCGAGCGGTCCCAGAAATTCGGCAGCGAGGGCGCGGAGTAGCCGGACACGAACGGTTTGGGCGCGCCGGTCGTCGCGTCGTAGACATGGCGGCTGACTGCGCCGATATTCGCGCCGTAAATGTGGACGCTGATCGACGGCCGGTCGGTGAGCGCGTTTTCGACTTTGTGCACGTCGCCGACGGTCGGCGATACGCGGTCGATTTGGCCCGGCAGAATCTTGTGCGACGGTCCCGCTTTCAGCGCGCCGCCAGCCATCGAGTATTCGTGGCACATTTCAGCGCCCCGCAGCATGCCTATCATGCCCCAGACCGTGTGATCGTGAACCGGCGTTTTTTGTCCCGGCCCCCATACGAAGCTGACGACTGAAAACCGCTCGAGCGGATCGCAATGCAGCAGGTACTGCTGATAATGGTCGGGATGCGGCTCGGCGCACGCGTCGGGCAGCCAGTCGTCGGTGCCGACCAGTGACTTGAGCAATTTGCCGCCGTGCTCGAAGATCGCTTTTTCATCGTTGCCGGCGCGCTCGACCAGACGCGTGAAATCGCCGACGAACTGCCGGAAACGCGAGTAGTTTTTCATGAGGCCTGTGACGTATGATCGGACTTGATCGGAAGCTTATATACTATCATGTCGTTTTGAACGTCTGCTCGCGTCGCGGATTTCACGCTATGCGGAAGCGCCGCGCGAACCGCAAACCTTTGGAGGAAATGAAATGCGAGCATGTCTATTCGCCGGTGCGCTGGCATGTGCAATCACTTCCGTAGCGTCGGCGGCGGATGCTTATCCGACGAAGCCGGTGCGGCTGGTCGTGCCGTTCGCGCCCGGCGGCGGCAACGACATTGCCGCGCGTTTCGTCGCGATGCGGCTGACAGAAGCCTTCGGCCAGTCGGCCGTGGTCGACAATCGCGCGGGCGCCGGCAGTACGATAGGCACCGATATCGTCGCGAAAAGCGCGCCCGACGGCTACACGCTGCTGGTCGTGCATAACGCGATCGCGATCAACCAGACGCTGTACGCGAAGCTGCCGTACGACACCGTGCGCGATTTCGCGCAGGTCGCGATGATCGGCGCCACCACCAACACGCTCGTCGTGAATCCCGGCGTGCCCGCGCGCAGCACGAAGGAGTTGATCGCTCTCGTGAAGAGCAAACCCGGCAGCCTGAACTATGCAAGTACCGGCGCCGGCGGCACTGCGCATCTTGCGATGGAATACTTCCGGCTCGAAACCGGCACCAACCTCGTACACATCCCGTACAAGGGCACCGCACCGGGATTGACCGACGTCGTGGCGAATCAGGTGCAGGTGATGATCTCCGCTTTGCCGGGGACCGTGCCGTTCATCAATTCCAAGCGTGTTGTTGCGCTGGCGACGACCGGCGCCAAACGTTCGGCATTCCTGCCTGATCTGCCGACGCTGAACGAATCGGGCGTGCCGGGCTATGAGTTCGACACCTGGTACGGCGTGCACGCGCCCGCCAGAGTGCCAAAAGAAATCATCGCGAAACTCAACGCGGAAATCGTCAAGGCGTTGTCGAAACCCGAAGTGAAAGACCAACTGTTCAAGCAGGGCATAGAGGCGCAGATCATGACGCCCGCCGAATTTACCAAACACGTGCGTGCGGAAGTCGCGAAGATGGGCAAGATCATAAAGGCCTCGGGCGCGAAGGCAGAGCAGTAATTGCGGCGCCTTGGTGCCGGCGCGGGGCCGGGGTCAGAACTCGGCTTCGAGCTCGTCGATGTCGTCGGGTTCCAGTTTGGCGGCCGCGATCCATTCCTGCATTTCGGGGAGCGCCATGATGCGCGCGCAGTACCCGGCAGACACGGTATCAAGCTTGACGTCATAAGTCATGAAGCGGGTAACAACCGGTGCATACATGAGGTCCGCCGCGCAGGGCTTGCCGAAGAGAAACGGACCGCCGCCTGCGGCCAGGCATTCGTTCCAGATTGCGGCGATGCGCTCGATGTCGGCCTGCGCGCGCGACCACACCTTAAAATTGGGAAAATGGCCCTTGAGATTCATCGGCAATGCCGAGCGCAGGGCGCTGAATCCCGAGTGCATCTCGCCGCAGATCGAGCGGCAACGCGCGCGCTGCGCGCGGTCCTTCGGAAACAATCCGGCCTTGGGACATACTTCGTTGAGGTATTCGGCGATGGCCATCGTATCCCACACCGAGATGCCGTCATGTTCGAGGCACGGCACCAGCATCGAAGGCGCGAGGAGCAGAATTTCCGCGCGCGCGGCGGCGTCGTCCGTCGGGATTGTCTGTTCGGTAAACGGCAGGCCCGAAAACTTGGTCAGCAGCCAGCCGCGCAACGACCACGACGAATAATTCTTACTGCTGATGGAGAGCGTAGCTGATGTCATTAAAACATTCCTTGTCGATTTATGCGGTCGTGCTACAGACGTTTCAGCATTGGCATGCATATTGCGTGCCTGAAAGCATGCATCTGCGCACCAATTATGGGCTGACCAAATGATCTATCAAGCCTATCAAGCGTATGCGGACGTTTTGACCCCCGTACGCGGCATTGCAAAATCGGTTGTCACGGCGTACGACAAGCTGCGCCCGGCGGTCGGTGGGCACATTTCGGTGCGTCGCGTGGCAGCGGCCAACGCGCTGCTGGCGCTGGTGCGTCTCACGCATGAACGTCCCCATTTTGGCATCGATTCGGTCCAGTGCAGTGGCCGTGAAGTCGCGGTAACCGAAGAAGTCGTCGATAGTACGCCATTTTGCAAGCTGCTCCACTTCAAAAAAGATCATGCGGTTATGCAGCCCCGCGTGCTGGTGGTGGCGCCGATGTCCGGCCATTTCACGACCTTGCTGCGCGGCACGGTGCACACTTTGCTGCGCGACCACGACGTTTATTTGACGGACTGGCTCAATGTGCGCGACGTGCCGTTAAGACACGGACGGTTCGACCTCGACGATTTCATTGAACATATAGTCCGTTTCCTGCGATTTCTGGGGCCGGGCTCCCATCTGCTCGCGGTGTGCCAGCCGACGGTCGCGGCGCTGGCGGCGGTCGCATTGATGGCGGCTGACGGGGATTGCGCGCAGCCGGCAACCATGACCTTGATGGCGGGACCGATGGATACGCGCGTGAATCCGACCAAAGTCAACGAACTCGCCACCAGCAAGCCGATCACGTGGTTCGAGCGCAACCTTATCGATACGGTCCCGGTTCGTTACGCGGGCTGGTTGCGGCGCGTGTATCCCGGATTCATTCAACTCGCCGCATTCATGAGCATGAACCGCGCCCGCCATGCCAAGGCGTTTACCGACCTTTACCATCATCTGGCCGACGACGATGTCGAGAAAGCGGAGCCGATTCTGACTTTCTATCACGAGTATTTCGCGATGATGGATCTGCCCGCCGAGTTCTACCTGCAGACGATCGGCGCGGTATTCCAGCAATATTTGTTGCCGTTGGGCAAGCTTACGTCGCGCGGACGGCTGGTCGAGCCGCGCGCGATCCGGCGCACGGCGCTTTTGACGGTCGAGGGCGAGAAGGATGATATCTGCGCTGTTGGGCAGACGCTTGCAGCCCAGGATATGTGCACCGGCATCCGCCAGTACATGAAGGAGCACCACATGCAGCCGGGTGTCGGCCATTACGGCGTCTTCAACGGGCGCAAGTGGGACGGGCAGATCTATCCGCGGCTGCGCGCATTCATACACTCGCACGATTGATGGTCTGACGGGAACGTTTAATGCTTGGTGAATCGGGGTTCGCAACTCAAGACAGGGAGGCTGCCATGCTCGATAAAACACGCACTCAGTTTTCGCACGTAAAACCCGGCGATACCGCATTTCGCAGCGATGGATTGCGCGATTTTTTCAAATATCGCGATCTCGGCATCGCCGAGGCGACCAACGGCAAGGTCATCGCGCAACTCGTGCGCGCGAACGCTGCACCGGAAAAGGGCACCGGGTGGCACTATCACGAGGCGGAATTCCACATGGTGCTGATGCTCAAGGGCTGGGCGAAGTTCATGTACGAGGACAAGGAAACGCTCGTTGCCGCAGGCGACTGCGTGCACCAGCGGCCCGGCATCGTTCATTACCTCTTCGATTACTCGCCTGACATGGAATACCTCGAAGTGGTCGGTCCGGCCGATTTCACCACGACCGACGTTACCGGTCCCTGCGCCGTGCCCGCGCCCAAGCCTTGGTGAAAGGCGCAACTACGGCCGCGCAATAATCAGCGTTACGCCGATTTGGGAGCCCGAGCGCTCCCTCGTTGAGCCCGCCGCGCATATCCAGTAACCTCTGTTCTCACTCGAGAGAGCCGGGGACGGAGCGATGGAGTTTCGCTGGATGCTGCTTATGGTAGCGACGTATTGCGGCGCAAATGTGTTGGCGGCCGCGGCGGATTATCCGGCGCATTCGATCCGCTATATAGTGCCGCAGGGCGCGGGCGGCTCCTCCGATACGCTCGCGCGCCTCGTTACGCAGAAACTCTCCGAGAGCCTCGGCCAGCAGGTCGTCACCGACAATCGCCCCGGCGCGACCGGCAATATAGGCACTGAAATGGCGGCGCGTGCGGCGCCCGATGGCTACACGCTGCTGCAGGTCGCGACTTCGCACGCCACCAATCCCGCGTTGTCGGTCAAGATGCCGTTCGATCCGATCCGCGACTTCGCGCCGATTACCTTATTGTCGCAATCGCCCAATTTGTGGATAGTGCATCCGTCGCTGCCGGCGAAAAATATGCGCGAGCTGATCGCGCTCGCGAAAACACGTCCCGGCGAAATCAATTACTCGTCATCAGGCACGGGCTCATCGCAGCATCTCGCCGGCGAATTGCTGAAGTCCATCGCGCACATCGACATCGTGCACATACCGTACAAAGGCAGCCCGCCGGCGTTGATCGATTTGCTGGGCGGTCGCGTGGTTCTGATGTGCTCGACGATTGCGCCTGCGATGCCTCTTGTAAAGTCGGGAAAATTGCGTGCGCTCGCGGTGACGGGCTTGAAGCGCTCGGCGGCGGCGCCGGAAATTCCCACGGTCGCCGAGAGCGGATTGCCGGGTTATGAGGCAACGGCGTGGCAGGGCGTGCTGGCCCCCGCCGGCACGCCGGGCGAGATCGTCGTGAGGCTCAACACCGAACTCGTGCGCGTCATCAACCTGCCCGAAGTGCGCAAGCAGCTCGCGGAGCAGGGCTATGAGCCTGCCGGCAATACGCCCGGGCAGTTCGCCGAGTACATCAAGACCGAAATCGCGAAGTGGACGCGCGTGATCAAGGCCGCGGGATTGAAAGCGGAGTGAATGCGGGTAGCCGCGACATTTTTTCTGGTTTTGGTCGCGCTGCTGCCCGCGGCGGAAGCGGCCGATCAGCCATTGACACGCCAGCAGGCATCGCGCGCGCTTTCCAGCGCCGATGTCGCGATGCGCCGCGCCGGCGCAAGCCAACTCGGCGAAGTCGGCCGCATGGGCGACGTGGCGGCGCTGGTCAAGGCGCTGCGCGATCGCGACGAAGCGACGCGCGCCATCGCCGAAGCCGCGATCCGGGAAATCTGGGGCCGCTCCGGCGACGTGCAAATAGACGAACTATATCTCCAGGGCCTGGATTTGATGAATTCCGGCGCGGCCGGCGAGGCGATCAAAACGTTCACAGTTATTATCGGCAGGAAGCCTGAATTCGCCGAGGGTTGGAACAAGCGGGCCACCCTGTATTACTCGATCGGCGAATACGAAAAATCGCGGCGCGACTGCGACGAGGTCATAAAGCGCAATCCGCTGCATTTCGGCGCGCTCGCCGGCTACGGCCTGATTTACATGCAGTTGAACCAGCCGGAGCGCGCGCTGGATTATTTCAAGCGCGCATTGAAGATCAACCCTAACATGCAGGGCGTGGCGCAGAATATCGAGCTGCTCGAGCAGCAGGGCAAAGCCAAGCGCAGGAATTACATCTGATGATGCCAATTCGATGAGCGGTCCACCCGAAGTACGTCGCACCGACAAGTTGATGTCCGATGAGAAGATCGGCGAACTGTTGTCGACCTCGTATTGCGGCCGTCTGGGCACGGTCGGTCCGGATGGCGTTCCCTATATCTGTCCGCTGCTGTATGTGTGGATGAATGGCCAAGTGTGGATGCACAATACCAGCGCCCAGGGTCATCTGCAGACGAACGTGCGCCATGAGCCGAGGGTGTGTTTCGAGATCGACACGCCGGGCAAGGTATTTCCCTATGGCCGCTTCGAGTGCGATACGTCGATCGAGTATCGCAGCGTCGTGGTGTTCGGGCGGATCAGCATCGTCGACGATCGCGCGCTGAAGACGGCGTTCTTCGATGCTTTGATGGCCAAGTATTATGCTGACGATCCGACGCGGCCCAAAGGGTTCTATCCGCGGCTCGACGCGGTGGTCGTCTATGCGCTCGCTGTCGAGCGCATGACGGGCAAGGAAACCGCGCTGCCGGCGGCCGACGCGCAATGGCCCGCGGCGGACTGCACCAAATCGCCCAATGCGGTGGCCCCGCACGATAAATGAAGTTGGCGCTGCCGCTGATTGCCGGCCTGCTGCTTTCGAGCGTCTCCTGCGCCGGTAATGGCGATTCAAATTCCGTGAATAGTCGCGTTCCCGGCGGCTGGTCATCCGCATCCGTAGATGATGCGCGGGTCAAAATCGCGGCCCGGAATGCGGTCGCCGCTCAGGCGTCGATCGACGGGACTGGGCTGACGCTGGCTTCGATCGAAGACGCGCAGCAGCAGGTGGTCGCGGGCATGAGCTACAAATTGCGATTATCGGTAGTGAAAGATGATCGGCGGCAATTTGCGAATGCGACCGTCTGGGCGAAACTCAATGGCACGTACGAACTGACCGCATGGTCGTGGGAATAAGCGTCGTTCTTGCCTAAGCCGTTTTGAGCGCGGATTCCTGGTCAAATCTTCCGGCATCAGCATGGCAGCGGCCCGCAGGCGCGCGCCTGATGCGATAATACGTATTCAATGCAGGGAAAATCACAGCAGGTATCGCTTCGGCGGGGCGCGCAGGTCATGGGGGCGGTTGCGGCGGCGCTGCTCGCGCAGCAAACATTTGCTGCCGCCTATCCGGAAAAACCGATACGCATGATCGTCGCCGTGCCACCCGCGGGGCCCGCGGACACATTGTCGCGGCTTATTTCGCCAAAACTTACGGAAGCGCTCGGCCAGAGCATCGTCATCGACAATCGGGCGGGTGCCAACGGCAATATCGCCTATGAGATGACCGCGCGCGCCGTGCCTGACGGTTACACGATCACCGCGGTTGCCGCGGGTGTCGCGATCAATCCGAGCCTTTATCAGGATGTGAAGTTCGATCCGGTCAGTGATTTCGCAGCGATCACGCAAGGTATCTCGGTGCCGAATATTCTCGTCGTCCATCCTGCCGTCGCCGCGACTACCGTGAAGGAACTGATCGCATTGGCGAAAGCGCGCCAGGGAAAATTCGTGTTTGCGTCCGCGGGCAACGGAACGTCCGGCCATCTCGCGCTCGAACAATTCAAAATCCTGTCCGCTATCGATGTGGTGCACGTGCCGTATAAAGGCGGCGGACCGGCGCTGACGGAATTGCTCGGCGGCCAGGTACAGGCTTTGTTCAGTATCGCGCTCGTGGCGATGCCGCAAGTCAAGGCGGGCAGGATCAGGGCGCTCGCGATCACGAGCGCGAAGCGCTCCGCCATGGCGCCCGAATTGCCGACCATCGCCGAATCGGGATTCCCCGGTTTCGAATGCGTGGGCTGGTTCGGCTGGATTGCGCCGGCGCGCGTGGCGCCGGAAATCATCGCGCGGCTTAATCGCGAAATGGTGCGCATATTGAATCTGCCGGAGATGCACGAGCGTTTGCTGGGGCTGGGCGCCGATCCGGTCGCGAATTCGCCGCAGCAGTTCGCTTCGTTTATCAAAAGCGAGCACGATAAGTGGGCGCGCGTAATCAAGCAGGCCAGAATACAGGCAGAATAAACAGGGAGGCGGCGGCATGGCGAAGGCAAACGTGAAAGCGAAGGCAGGAACGAAACCGGTAGCGAAGAGCGGCTCGCGGGCGAAGGCCAAGCCGCGCGCGAAAGGCATCCGCAAAGTCGGTTACGTCGACGTGCAGAACCACGGCCATGCCGGCCTGAATTCCGTGCATTGGCACGATTGCGCTGGCGGCGGCCAGGTCGTGGTCCAGAACAATGTCGCCTACGTTGGCAACATGCGCAATCCGCACGGTACGCAGATCGTCGACGTGAAAGATCCGAAAAAGCCCAAGCTGCTCGCCGAGTTGACCATGCCGCCGGGCACGCACTCGCACAAGGTACGCGTGCACGGCGACATCATGCTGGTGAATCGGGAAGCGCTCGCCGCGCATTCGCTGCAGGGCGAAGTGCCGCCGGAGGGCTACAACGGCGGCCTCGGCATCTACGACATCTCGAAGCCGGCCCAGCCGAAATTGATCACCGAATGGAAGGCGACCCTGGGACCCGGCGCAAGCTATGCGCGCGGCGTGCACCGCTTCGACTTCGATGGCCGCTATGCGTACATCTCGCCAACCATCGACGGTTACATCGGCAACATCGTGATGATCCTCGACCTCAAGAATCCGGCCAGGCCCGAGGAAGCCGGCCGCTGGTGGATGCCGGGGCAATGGGTTGGCGGCGGCGAGACGCCGACCTGGAAAAACGACGCGCACAAGTGCCACCATCCGCTGCGCTTCGGCAACCGGCTTTACACGAGCTACTGGCAGGGCGGGCTGGTCATACTCGACATCGACGACATGACGAAGCCGAAGTTCGTCTCCGGCCTCGATTGGAGCCCGCCTTTTCCTTGGCCGACACATACGGCGCTGCGCATTCCGTTCAAGATAAAGCAGCGCGATTTCATGCTGGTTTCTGACGAGGACGTGTTCCGCCAGCCCGACTTTCCGCCGTATCCGGCATCGTTTTTGTGGATGGTCGATATCACCGACGAAAAACATCCGCAGCCGATCTCGACTTTCCAGATCGAGGACATGCCCGACACGCCGCAGCCGCGCATGACCGGCTGTCATCAGCCGTGCGAAGTAGTGACCGGCACCGAAATTCCGGTCGCGTGGTTCGCCTACGGTCTGCGCGTAATCGACATCTCGAACCCGCACTCGCTGAAGGAGGTAGCCTATTACATGCCCGACGTGCCCGAGGGGTCCGAGCGCGTGCAGAGCAACGACGTCACGGTGGACAATCGCGGCCTGATTTATCTGCTCGACCGCGTGCGCGGTCTTTCCATTCTCGAACGCACATGACTACACCCAAACGCAAAGTCAAAATGGCGGTGCAGGCGCCGAGTTTCCGGCCGACCGTCGCGGGCAATCATTACGCGGTGGCGACGGGCCATTATCTCGCCACGGCGGCGGCGATGCGGATACTCGACGGCGGCGGCAATGCGGTCGATGCGGGCGTCACCGCCGCGATGGCATTGCCGTTGCTGCAACCCGACATGGTGAGCTTCGCGGGAGTTGCGCCGACACTTATTTATCTCGCAAAGGAAAAGCGAGTGGTAAGTCTTGCCGGCCTCGGCTACTGGCCGGCAGCGACCGACGTCGGCCGCTTGATCAAAGAAGGCAACGGTGAACATGTGCCCGAAGGGCTTTTGCGCACCGTGATGCCGGCGGCGCCGGCGACGCATATCGAAGCGTTGCGCCGCTACGGCACGATTTCGTTCGAGCAGGCGGCAACCGCAGCGATGGAAATCGCGCGCGACGGCTTTGCAGTGTACCCGCTGCTCGCGAGCAATATCGAATACGTCGCCGGGCAGTTCGCGCGCTGGCCCGACAATGCGCGCATCTATCTGCCCGGCGGCAAGCCGCCGCAGGTCGGCGACGTGCTGAAGCAGGAAGATCTCGGGCGTACGATATTCCGCATGATAGAAGCGGAGCGCGCAACGCGCGGCGACCGCGACAAGAAGCTGCGCGCCGTGCACGACTATTTTTACTGCGGCGCGATCGCTGACACGATCGCCGACTATCACAAGCGCAACAACGGTTTCGTGACGAAAGACGACCTCGCGGGCTTCGAAGTGCCGGTCGAGGAAAGCATCCGCGTCGACTACCGCGGATTTGAGGTGCACAGCTGCGACGTATGGTGCCAGGGCGTCGTGCTGCTCGAGACGCTGAAAATCCTCGAAGGTTACGATTTGAAAGCGCTCGGGCACAATTCGATCGCCTATCTGCACGTGGTTGACCAGGCGCTGAATCTCGCGTTCGCCGACCGCGAGGCTTACTCGGGCGATCCGAAATTCGTCAAGGTGCCGCGCGCCGGTCTGCTTGCGGATGCGTACGCCGCTAAGCAGCGCGCGCGCATCGACATGCAGCGCGCATTTCCGGCGCTGCCCGATCCCGGCTATCCGGACGGCGCACCGGCACCGTATCTCCTGCACGCGCGCGCGAAAGACGACGCACGCGCCGATAAGCGAGCGCTGCAGCCGGGCACGATTTACGGCTGCGTGATGGACCGCGAAGGCAACGGCTACTCGGCCACGCTTTCGGATCCGCAGTACGATACGCCGATCATTCCGGGGCTTGGCTTCGCGCCGTCGGGACGCGGTTGCCAATCGCGGCTGACGCCCGGACATCCGAGCGTCGTAGCACCCGGCAAACGTCCACGCCTCACGCCGAACCCGTCGCTTGCATTCAAGGACGGCAAACTCTTCATGGTGTTCGGCACACCGGGCGGCGACGTGCAGTCGCAGGCGATGCTGCAGGTGTTCCTCAATATCGCGGAATTCGGCATGCCGGTGCAGCAGGCGATCGAAATGTCGCGCATTTCGAGCTCGAGCTTTCCGAATTCGTTCGCGCCGCACGGTTATCTGCCGGGCCGGCTCAACGTCGAAAACACATTGCCGCAAGCGACCGTCGAAGCGCTGCGCGCGCTTGGTCACGACATCGACGTGTGGCCGCACTTTCCCGGGCAGAACGGCGGCGTGTGCGCGATCATGCAGCATCCGCAGACGGGGCAGCGGCACGCCGGCGCCGATCCGCGGCGCGAAGCGTACGCGGCTGCATGGTGACGAAGCGCGCGGCAAGTGCCGCACTTCTGATTGCAAGTTGTACGTTGGCAACCTCTGCACTCGCGCAATCGGCTGGCTATCCGCAACGGCCGATCCGCCTTATCGTGCCGTTCGCGCCGGGCGGCGGCCTCGAAATCACGGCGCGCAGCATCGGGCAGAAGCTCACCGAGAAACGCGGGCAGGCTATCGTGATCGACAACCGGCCTGGTGCGGCGACCATCGTCGGCAGCGAGATTGCGTCGAAAGCGAGCCCCGACGGTTACACGCTGTTGATGATTACCACCACGTTTGCGATCAATCCGACTTTGTACGGCAAGCTGCCGTACGATCCCAACCGCGATTTCGCGCCGGTGACCCAGATCACCAGCGTGCCCAACATCCTGGTGGTAAATCCATCCATTCCCGCGCACAGCGTGCGCGAACTGATTGCATTGGCGAAGGCGAAGCCCGGGCAACTCAATTACGCTTCGGCGGGCAGCGGCACGTCGCCCCACCTCGCGGCGGAATTGTTCAAGACCATGGCGGGCATCGACATGACGCATGTTCCCTATAAAGGGATCCCGCCGGCGGTCACCGACGTGATCGCCGGCCGTGTCGCCATGCTGATGACGACGACGATCTCGGCGGCGCCGCACGTAAAATCGGGACGCCTGCGCGCGCTGGCGATCACAAGTCCGAAGCGACTCGCGGCGATGCCCGACGTGCCCGCGATCGGCGAGACCGTGCCGGGCTACGAGGCCGACGCATTTCAGGGCATGATCGCGCCGGCGGGCGTGCCGAAGGAGATCGTGCGCCAGCTGGCCGACGATATCGCGACTATCGTCAAGCTGCCCGACATACGCGAGCGCATTACCGCCGACGGCGCCGAACCGATAGGCAGCACGCCCGAGGCGTTTGCCGCTTTCCTCAAAAAGGAAATGCTAAAATGGGGCAAAGTCGTGAAAGAGTCGGGCGCGCGGCCGGATTGATCGCGTAGCGCCTCGGCATCCACCGCAGTGTCTCGACGCGCAAAGCAGGAACCGCGCGATCGTCAACAATTTACCGGGAGTGGCAACGAATGGCATCTGGCGTATTCGATGACGCGCTGATCAAGCATCTGTGGTCGAGCGATGAGTTCAGGCAGATATTCAGCGACGCGAACCGCGTGCAAAAGTGGTACGACTTCGAGGCGGCGCTGGCGCAGGAGCAGGCCGATCTCGGCATCATTCCGCGCGCCGCGGCGCAGGAAATCTCAGCCAAGGCGAAAATCGCCAATGTCGACGTCGAGAAGATCGCCGCCGAGATCCGCCGCATCAAGCATCCGCTGGTGCCTGCGCTGAAAGCAGTGCAGGATTTGTGCAAGCCGGAAAACGGCGAATTCATCCACTTCGGGCCGACTACGCAGGACGTGCTCGACACCGGCACGGTATTGCAGATGAAGGACGCGCACGCCGCGTATTTGCGCGACATCAAGGCGATTGGCCGTGAACTGTATCGCTTGTCGGAAAAATACCGCGATACGCCGATGGTGGGGCGCACGCACGGCGTGCAGGCGCTGCCGATCACGTTCGGCCACAAGGCCGCGATCTGGCTCTCCGAGATGGGACGGCATTACGAGCGGATGCGGCAGCTGGAGCCGCGCGTATTCGTGGGCGGCATGGTCGGCGCGGTCGGCACCCAGGCCTCATACGGACCGCAAGCGCGCGAACTCGAGCGCGGCCTGATGAAGCGGCTGGGATTGGGTGTGGCCGACATCAACTGGCAGCCGGCGCGCGACCGCTTCGCCGAATACGTGTGCGTGCTCGGCATGATCGGCGCGACGCTCGGCAAGATCGCCAATCAGATTTACGTGCTCGAACACAACGAGATAGACGAACTGCTGGAGCCGTTCAGCGAAGGCAAGGTCGGCTCCTCGACGATGCCGCACAAGCGCAATCCGAGCACCTGCGAAGCGGTGATGGGCGTCTCGCGCGCGATCAAGTACAACGTCGCGCTGATGCTGGAATCGATGGTGATCGATCACGAGCGCGATGGGGCGGCATGGCGCGCGGAATGGCGCGCGCTGCCGGAAGCGTGCCTGATGGCGGGGGGCATGCTCGCGACGATGAAATATGTGTTGTCGGGGCTCGTCGTCAACGTCGAGAAGATGCGCAGCAACCTCGATCTTCTGGGCGGCTTCCTGTTGTCGGAGCGCGTGATGTTCGTGCTGTCGGGCAAGGTCGGCAAGCAGACCGCGCACGAGCTCGTGTACGAGATATCGATGCACGGCTTGGAGCACGGCATCAGCTTCGACAAGGCGCTGCTGGCGGACAAACGCGTGCGCGACGCGATCAGCGAAGAGGAACTGCGCGCGGCGCTCGATCCGACGACCTACGTCGGGCGCGCGCCGGAAATCGTCGACGAAGTGCTTGCGCAGGCCAAGGCGAGCGGCTGGTTAAATTAAAGAAAAGAGTAAAGCGATGAACGTAACCATACTGGACGATTACCACGACACCATACGCACGCTGCCGTGCTTTTCCAAGCTCGCCGGCCACCAGGTCACGATCTGGAACGATCACACCAAGGACGTCGACAAACTTGCCGAACGCCTGAAAGACACCGAGGCGCTTTGCCTCATTCGCGAACGCACGCCGATCCGCGCGCCGCTGATCGAGCGCCTGAACAAGCTGAAGCTCATCAGCCAGCGCAGCGTCTATCCGCACATCGATCTCGATGCGTTGACCCGGCGCGGCATCATACTGTCGTCGAGCCAGCATCCGGGCCGGCCGTCATACGGGACCGCCGAACTCACATGGGGGCTCGTGCTGGCGTCGTTGCGCCAGATTCCGAAGCAGATGGCCGCATTGAAGGCGGGCAAATGGCAGGTCGACGTCGGCTACGGCATGCGCGGCAAAACGCTCGGCATTTATGGCTACGGTCGCATCGGCAGCGTGGTGGCGGGATTTGGCAAGGCGTTCGGTATGAAAGTGCTGGTGTGGGCGCGCGAATCGTCGCTCGCGACCGCACGCGCGGATGGGTATAGTGCAGCCGGCAGCAAGGAGCAGTTTTTCGAGGAATGCGACGTGATCTCGCTGCATATGCGGCTGGTCGACGCCACGCGCGGCATCGTGACCGCCGGGGATCTCGCGCGCATGAAACCGACCGCGCTGATCGTCAACACGAGCCGCGCCGGTCTGATCGCGCCGGGCGCGCTGGTCAACGCATTGCGCGCGGGACGTCCCGGCATGGCAGGTGTCGACGTCTACGAGGAAGAACCGCTGACCGACACGACGCATCCGCTGCTCAACATGGACAATGTCGTGTGCACGCCGCACATCGGCTATGTGGGCCGCGACGAATTCGAAGTACAGTTCACGGATGTTTTCGACCAGGTACTCGCGTACGCGGCGGGCAAGCCGATCAACGTGATCAATCCGGAAGCGCTCGAAGCCAAGAAATAGCTGTCTCGCGGCAACGCAACGGAGGAGAGCATGCCAATCGAATTCCGCACGGTGATCGCAGTTGCATGTGGGTTGTTCGTCGCGCAGGCTTACGCGCAATCCGTGAAGGATTATCCGGACAAGGCCGTGCGCTGGGTGGTGCCGTTTACGCCGGGTGCCTCTAACGACGTGATCGCGCGGCTGGTCGCTGTGAAACTGCTCGACGCCTGGGGCCAGCAGTTCATCATCGACAACCGGCCGGGTGCCGGCGGCCTGATCGGCGCGGACACCGTTGCCAAGGCGGCGCCTGACGGCTACACGCTGCTGCTCTCGAATCCCGGCCCCAACGTGAACAGTCCTCTGCTCAGCAAGAAGTCGCCGTACAAGGTCGAGGATTTCGCGCCGGTAATTTATTTCGGCTACGCGCCGCTCTTGATACTCGCGAACCCGGCACTGCCCGTGCGCAATCCGAAGGAACTGATCGAATACATGAAAGCCAACCAGGGCGGGATCAACTGGGGCTCGTCCGGCACCGGCAGCAGCCTGCATATTGGACTCGCCGTGTTGCAGGCGGCGACCGGCATCAAGGTCACGCATATCCCGTATAAAGGCTCGGCGCCGGCGATCACGGATTTGATCGGCGGCCAGCTCCAGTTCATGCATACGACGACGGTATCTGCCGAAACGCAGATCAAGGCCGGCCGCGTGCGCGTGGTCGCGCTCGCGAGTGCGAAGCGGTCGCCGCTGCTGCCCGACGTGCAAACGCTCGCCGAATCCGGCATCAAGGACGCGGAAGCGATAGTGTGGTTCGGCATGGCGGCGCCGGCCGGAACGCCGCGTGCAATCATCGACAAGCTCAATGCCGAGTGCAACAAGATCCTGCAGATGCCCGACGTCAAGCGCCGCCTCGACGAACTCGGCCTCGAAGTGCAGGGCGGCACGCCGGAACAGTTTGCGACGTTCGTGAAAAAAGAAGCGGAGCGGCTGCAGAAGCTGATCAAGGACGGCGCGCTGACGCGCGAATAGGCACGCAGCCCCCGGGCGGCACCATCGGCGTGCGCAAGCGACCGTCCGCGCACGTATCGGAGGCGGCAACGCAGTACGCCGACGTGACAACAGCGCGGGGCGCGCGGGCACAGGCCTTGCTAGACCTTACGCATCGATACGCATTCGCCTGGAGCAAACCGTCATGAGTCAATGCCATCCGCCGTTAACCGCCGCTCTGGTGGTTTTCGCAGCCGGTGTCAGCTGCGGGGCAGCGGCGCAAACCGCGGCGTCGTTTCCGGCCAAGCCGATCAAGATCGTCGTGCCGTTCGCGCCCGGCGGTCCCAACGACATACTCGCGCGCATCGTCGGTCAGAAGTGGAGCGAGGCGTGGGGGCACCCCGTCGTCGTCGAGAACCGCGGGGGCGCGGGCGGCACGATAGGCGTCGAGTACGGCAGCAAGGCGCCGCCCGACGGTTACACCGTGATCATGGGCGGCATGAGCAATCTGGCGATTGCGGTGGGTATGTATCCGAAACTGGGTTACGACCCGCATGAACTGACGCCCATCACCAACATCGCGATCGTGCCGTACGTGCTGGCGGTCAATCCGCATGTGCCCGCAAAAACCGTTGCCGAGCTCATCGCGGTTGCGAAAGCCAAGAAGAATCATCTGAGTTACGGCAGTTCGGGGACCGGCGCGATCTCGCATCTCGCGGCCGAAATCTTCAAGTCGATGAGCGGAGCCGATATCGTGCACGTGCCATATAAGGGCACGGCGCCGGCGGTGACCGACGTGATCGCCGGCCAGATCGACATGATGTTTGCGGATTATGCCGCGGTCGCGCCGCAGGCGAAGGCGGGGAAGCTGCGCATCCTCGCGGTGGCCGGCGCGAAGCGTTCGGCTACCGCGCCCGCATTGCCGACGATAGGCGAGGCCGGCCTCAAAGGCTATGCGGTCGACGCGTGGTTCGGACTCGTGGCGCCCGCCGGCGTGCCGAAAGACCTCGTCACCAAGCTGAACACCACATCCGTGAACGCGTTGAAGTCGGCCGACGTCAAGCAGCGGTTCGCCGAACTCGGTTACGAGCCGATCGGCGACTCGCCCGAGCAATTCGGCGCGACGATCAGGAGCGATATCGACAAGTACGTGCGCGTGATCAGGCAGGCGGGCATCAAGGCCGAATAGCCGCGCCGCCGCAGTGTTTTACCTGCCGGATTCGCGTTTGCGTGCGCGCGTGAGCGCGGGCCGCGTCAGCAGCCGCTCCATATAAGCCGTGAGGTGCGCCGATTCGAGCGGAATTTTCGCCGAGCGCGCCCAGGCCAGCGTGTGAATGAGCAGGATGTCGGCGCCGGTAAACGCGTCGCCGCATATGAATTCGCGCCCGTCTAAAGCGTTGTCGAGCAATTTTGCAGCGCCTTCGAATTCCCACCGCGCGGTATCTTCGATGCCTGTGACGCGTTTGTTTTTCGGCAGCGCAAAGCGATGCTTGGCGATCGTCCACAGCGGTTGTTCGAGCTCGGTGGCCGCGAAGAACATCCAGCGCAGGCAGTCGGCGCGCGCGGTCGCGTCGAGCGGCACGAGTCCGCAGCCGGGAAATTTGTCGCTGACATAATTGATGATCGCCGCCGATTCGGTGAGCTTCAATTCCCCGTCGACCAGCACCGGCAGCTTGCCCGCGGGATTCAGCGCGAGAAATTCCGGTGTGCGTGCCGCGCCCTTAAAAAGATCGACCAGCACGTACTCGTATTCTGCCGCGGCCTCCTCGAGCGCCCACGCGGCGCGCAGCGACCGGCTGTTCGGGCAGCCGTAGAGCTTCATGCGGATTGCGCTCCGGGCCGGCCGGTTTCGACGACGAACGTGGCGATTGTCGAGATCGGACTGTCCGCGCGCTTCTCGCTGGCGAGGCCGCGGACGGCGACAGCGCATCGGTCGCGCGTCAATTCCATGGTTACGTAGCCGCGCGCGCCGTTACCGTAATGGATATGCGGATTTTCCGCGAGCGTAGCCGCGATCTGCTTCGGATTGGGGCCCTGCGACGTTATCGACGTACCGCAGAATTCGGTCGCGATCACCGGCGACTTCGCGTCGTCGAAATCGACTTTGAGGTCGGCCACCCAGGTGCAATGTACGTCGCCGCTGATGACGAGCGGATTCGACGGGCGCAACTGGGTGACGTCGGCGAGCAAACGCGCGCGCGCCGCCGGATAACCATCCCAGCCGTCGGTCCAGAAACGTTGGTCGGGTCCCGGCATGCGGTCGTTTTGTGCCATCAGGGTTTGCTGGGCAATCACGTTCCACGTCGAGCGTGTTTGCGTAAGCCCGGCGCGCAACCACGTCTCCTGTGCGGCGCCCAGCATGGAACGCCCGGGCGCGACCCGTTCGGCGCAAGTGCCGACCACGTTGCTGCCGCCGCGGCCGGGTTTGGGACAGACTTCATGCGCGCGGTACTGGCGGTCGTCGAGCACGAAAAACGTTGCGAGGTCGCCGAATGTGTAGCTGTCGTACAGGAGCGCGGCGGGACCGCGGGGCAGCGCGCGCGGCGCGAGGGGCATGTGCTCATAGTAAGCCTGATACGCGGCGGCCCGGCGCACGAGGAAATTCGGATCGAGGTCCTCGCCCTGGTCGTCAGCATAGTCGTTATCGACTTCGTGATCGTCCCACGTCACGAGCCAGGGCGCAGACGCATGCATGAGCTGCAGGTCTGCGTCGCTTTTATACAGCGCGTAGCGGTTGCGGTAGTCATCGAGCGTGTAAGGCTCACCGGCATTGTGCTTGCGCACGTGATTGCGGCCCCACGACGACTCGTAAATATAATCGCCGAGGAATACGACGAGATCGAGGTCCTCGCGCGCCATGTGGCGGTAGGCGGCGTAATAGCCCTGCTCGTACTGCTGGCACGAGGCGTACGCAAAACGCAGGCGCCCGGTTGCCGCGCCCGCGGCCGGCGCCGTGCGAGTGCGTCCGGACATGCTCACGGCATCGCCGGCCATGAATCGATACCAATACGGGCGCGCTGGTTCGAGACCTGAGACTTCCGCGCGCACGCTATGGGCGAGGGCGGGCGTTGCCACCGCCGTACCGTGTTGCTCGATGTCGCGGAAGTTTTCGTCGCGCGCGATTTCCCATTTAAGCTCGATGTTTTCCGGCGGCAGAGTTTCGCCGGCCGGGGCGCCGGGCGCAAGGCGTGTCCACAACACCACGCTGGCGGGCCGCGGGCAACCGGAGGCCACACCCAGTGTGAAGGGATTGGTGGTGAAGCGCGGCGTTGTTCGTGTCACGCATGAGGCAAGTGGGGCGGCCAGCGCCGATGCCGCGAGCGCCGACGCCATGCGCAGCAGCGTGCGGCGGCGTTGCGATGGCGGCAGGTCCGGCGGCGCGGCGCGGCGCAGCCATTCGGCAAGATATCGCGGGTTCATGCGCTGGCGGCGCGAACCCGCAAGATGGGATGGCTCAGCAAAGTGGCCGACGGCTGATCGGAGTTGGGTGATCGGTCACGTTACTTGAATGGCAATTCGATCAAGGTGCCGCCTTGCGGGTGGACTCCGATCGAGAGACCGCCGGTGGAGTAATAGCCGATCGCGAGTCCGCCCACGGCGCGCGCACCGATCGCCAGGCCGCCGAACGCAAATCCGCCGATCGCGAGGCCGCCAAGCGCCAGCAGCCCGATCGCAACGCCACCGGTGCTGACGAGACCGAAAGCGAGTCCTCCGATCGGGAATACGCCGGCCGCAATACCGCCGAACGCGATTGCCCCGATTGCGATGTCGCCGATCGCGATGATACCGCGGGCAACGCCGCGCGCTTGCTGAGTCGCCGCGTCGGGCCCCATCGCAATGGAAATCAACGACCAGCCGAACAAGCTCGCTTTTGATTGATAACGCATGAGTCCTCTGTTTCCATTACGGCCGTCTATGGGTGGTTGCGGTCATTCTCCGCTTGCGAGCGTCATACGGCAACCGGCGGTGACGCGCAGCGGGCGTTACCGTTGTGCCGCGGCGTTGCTGCCGGCGATGCGGCCGGTGACGATGCATTCGGCGATATTGCCGCCGGAAAGGTACAGGTGTCCGAAAGAGCTGCCGAGTTCTCCGGCGGCGTAGAGGCGCGGGATCGGCTTGCCGTAGACGTCGATGATGCGCTGTTCGGCGTCGTGCACCGGGCCGCCTTGCGTATTCGAGAGTGTCGCCCATACCGGCGCGCCGTAGTAGGGTGGCGTTTTGATCGGCGTCATGGAACCGGCCGGACGCTGATAGTCTTCGTCGCTGCCACGCGCGCACAATGCGTTCCAGCGCGTGACGCTTTGCTCCAAAGTCGCGGCGTCGATTCCGAGCGCGCGCGCGAGTTCCCCCAGAGTGTCGGCGCGCTTGATGATCCCGAGCCCGACTTCCTTCAGGTTGTCGTCGCTCCAGTCGTAGCGGATGCCTTCGTCGTTGGAAGTTGCTTTGCCGAGCGGATACATCTTGCGGCCCTCTTCGTCGCAGATCAGGAAAGCGGGATTGCGCGGGAAGCGCTGGGTCACGGCGTCGAAATACGCCAGTTGCCGCACGCCGGTGTCCTGCGTGTAGGGCTGGTACTCGGACATGAAACGCTCGCCGCCCTGATCGACGAGTATCCACGCCATCTTGAGCTTGACCTTGCCGGACTCGCCGGGAAACCAGTCGGGCATGCGCTTCACGCGTATGCCGTACGGGTAGTTCGGATCGGTGTGCTTGAAACCGTACGCGCCGTGCACGTGCCACATGTGCCACAGTTCCGCGCCGAGATGTTGCGCCATGCGGATGCCGTCGCCGTTGTTCATCCGCGCAGCCGCGTTCAACACGGGCTTGGCTTCGAAAAACTGCGCTTTCATGTCGGCGTTGCCCTCGAAGCCGCCGCATGCGAGCACGACGCCGCGGCGCGCCTCAATATTGCGTTGCACGCCGCTGGTCGATACGCGAACGCCATGCACTTCGCGCGTGTCCGGGGCCGCGATGAGCTGGAGCGCCGGCGTTGCGAGGCGGATTTCGACGCCTTGTTTCACCAGATGATCGTGCACGATCTTGAAAAGCTTGGGGCCGCCCGGCGCACCGTTGGCCCACGGGTAGGCCGTGCGCGCGTCGTATCCGGGAATGTCCATCACCGTGGTGTGATAGAAAGTATCGGTGCCGGGCAGCGGATAATTGGCGCGGATCTGGCGGCGGTAGGGATCGCCGCTCTTCTCGCGCAGCGCGTTTTCCTCCACAGAGTTCGCAATGACCGCGTTGTTTATCTTGCCGAGCTCGCGCACGTAAGCTTCGAGGCCGCACATGCCGGTCGCCAGCACCCGCAGCACGTCGTCCGGCGTGCGCCCGTCGTTGGTGGCTTTCAGATACTGGAACGCCTGGTCGGGATCGCGCGCGCTGCGCACGGCGCCGTACGAGCAGATCGACAGGCCGCCGGGAACCGGCGATTTCTCTATTAACAGCGTTTTGGCGCCGGCTTGCGCCGCATTCAGCGCGGCTATGCCGCCGGCGAGACCAAGGCCGGCGACGACGACATCGAAAGATTCATCAAATTGAGTTTTGCTGGAAATCGTCATTTTTAGAAGTCGATAAAGCATTTAGCCGCGGATAAACGCGGATAAACGCGGATGGGAAAGTAATTGCTGCAAGAAAAATTTTAGACGGTAAGACGGTAAATTTTGGTGGCGATTGCTGTTGATTTATCTGCGTCCATCGGCGTTTATCTGCGGCTGAAATGCATTAAGCCGGCTGCGCGCCGAATTCGAGCCCGGCGCTTTTTGCCGGCTCGAAGACGATGATTCCGCCGACGCTCGAAGGCGGCACGACGTAGAACCGCTCGGCGTCCAGCGCGCCGTGCGCGAAACCCGTCGCGGCGATGTGTTTGCGCGTGACTTCCATGTTGTTGCTCGCGAGCGCATAGCCGGTGATCCACGGCAGCGTTGCAGGTTCGATATTGAAAACGCGCCGGATGACCGCGGGGGACTTGAACAGAATGCGGCCGCGCGCCGTGTCGATGTGCCAGCGGTCCTCTTCGCCGATGGCTTTCAACCCGGTAAAACGTGAATAACGCGCCGCTGCTTCGGCGGGATCGTCCGTGCAGAGTATGACCGCCGTCAAAGCCGTGGCGCGGTTGGCGTGCTGCAGCCACTGCGGTTGCCATACGAATTCCGGAGTATGGTGCTGGCAGTACTGGATGCGGCCTTCGGGCATTGCGTCCGGCGCAACTCGCACGACCGTGAAACGTGCCGTGTCTTCGCCGTGCGGCGTCATGAGCTGGCGCTGCAAGGCGACGGGCTCGAGCGGCGAAAATCCCTCGCGTGCAAGACGCGCATGATCGGCGTCGGGTGCGCCGGTGCCGAAGATGATCGAGTGCACGCCGACATAGCGTTGAATGGCGGCGCGCAGTTGATTCGCCACCTGCGTGTCCCCGGTCGGCGCGAGGCATTCGATATAGCCGCGCTTCAACATGATGCACCGGTTGCCGGTGCCGGCAGGCATGAGCGGGCCGCCGGGTTCCAGGCGATGGGATTGCGCGGAGAAGGGGGTCAGCGTGAAACCGAGTTTCTCGAGCGCCGGCGCCGCGTTGTCCAGATGCGGCACGAAATGCGCGACATGATCGAGTGTCAGCTTGCCGGGTTTCGGCGCCTGGGCGGCGGCCAGCTTGGCAAATGCGGAAGGCGTCATGGGCGGCGCGCGATGAAATCGATTTCGATCCGCGCGTCGCGCGCGAGCCCGCTCACGCCGACGCAGGTACGGGCGGGGCGCCGCCCGGCCGGGAAATGCTCGGCGTAGACCTTGTTCATGCGTTCGTAGTCTTCCTTGAAATGGGTGAGAAAGATCCGCGCGGACACAACGTGCTCGAGCGCGAGGTTGCAACCGGCGAGCACGCGTTTCAGGTTGGCCATCACCTGGCGCGTTTGCGCTTCGATGCCTTCTGGGTAGGGCGAGTCGTTGGCGGTGCCGGTGAACGGCATCTGGCCGGTGACGAACACCCAGCCGTCGGCTTCAACCGCATGGCTGAACGGCGCCACCGGGTCGGGCGCGCCGTCTATCATGTGAAAAATAGGCATGGAATTCTGTGACAGCATCAGTCGTGAGGGCGTGATGGCGAAAAAGCGCCGCAGACGTGCATTTTACGCGCTCTGGCTGCCGCGGTTCGGCTAATAACCGAGCGCGCGATCGACCTGGTTTGTCAGCGGCTTGCCGGCGAGCTTGCGCGCGAAATTCGCAAACCACGTATCGCACAGAAAATCCATATAGCGCGGATCGTCGCACGAGATATGCGGCGTGACGATTACGTTGCGCGTCGTCCACATGGGTGAATCGGCGGGCAGCGGTTCGGGGTTGTGAACGTCGAGCACCGCGCCGGCCAGTTCGTTTTTTTCGAGCTTGTCGCTCAAAGCATCGTAATCGACAACGGGGGAGCGCCCGATATTGATTAGTCCGGCGGTCGGCTTCAATAGATCGAGCCGCGCGCGGTTCAGCAGGTTTCTGGTGCCGGCGGTCAGCGGCGTCGTGACGACCACGAAGTCGGCCTTCGGCAGCACGCTTTCGATGCGCGTGACCTTGCAGGCGGAATTCGCGGGCTTGGCGGCCTTGCCGCTGCGCGTGACGGCGATCACTTTGAGTCCGAGCTTGCGCGCGGCGCGGCCGGCGGCGCTGCCCAGATCGCCGAACCCGATCACCACCGCGGTCTTGCCGGCAATCGGCATGGTGAATATCGGTACCCACTTTCCGTCGCGCTGGTTGGCGAACATGGCGGGCGCGCGCGTTTGCAGCATTAGCAGCGCCATCGTGCAGTAGTCTTCGGCCTTGGCGCCGTGCGCGCCGCTGTTGTTCGTGAGAGCAACGTCTGCCGGCAACCAGTCGAGCGGCAGCAGGCCGTCGATGCCGGCACCCGTGGTTTGGATCCATTGCAGGTGCGGCGCTCGCTCGCGCAGGCGCTCGCGCGGGGGACTGGAGTTGATCATGAAGTCAGCGGTCTTCAGAGCTTCGTCGAGGATATCGCCGTCCCAGCCTATCGTGACCTTGAGTTTTTTCGCGAGTGCGCGATGGCGTTTCACCGCCGCCGCATAAATCGGTTCGGTCAGGTGAAACAGCGCCTGGCGCTTGCGGCTGTTCTCGACGTGCAGGTGATAGATGCGCGGTTCGGTACTGGATTTCCTGGGCATGGGATTTTCTAGAGTGGAATGACGACCAGCGTGTCGTAGCGTGCCGAATCGGTAACCACGACGCGTTTTTGCAACAGCGCAATGTCTTTATCGACGACGATTTCGTCGACGTAGCGGCCGGCGCTGAACACGCTCATCTCGCCGTCCTGCATGGTGCGCACGACGATGTAGCTCGTTTGCGTGCGGTAAATTCCGCCGGACGCGCCGAGAATTTCGGTCGGCCCTATCACGTGACGGTAAACGTGCGGCTCGAAGACGTTGACCTCGCGGATGGAACTGACGCGATCCTCGAGCATATCGCGATTGTCGCAGAACCAGATGCCGATCGGATGACCCTGGTCGAATGCGGCGCGCGGCACGATCCGATACAAGGCGTTCGCCGTGAAGAATTGCGGCCAACGCTCGAGTTCATCGTTGTCGATCGCGTGAACGTACTGCGTCATCAGGCGCGCGATGGCCGCGCTCGCAGCGGCAGACACCTGCAAGTCCCTGGCAACGGCCACCGGATCAGACATCGAGCAGCTCGCGATAGACTTTCCAGAAGCCGCGCACCGACGTCTCTGTCGCGCGAGTCGGCTGCGAGCCTACGCCGGTGCCGCCCATCTCGATGATCGCGCGCTTGTCGAGATCGCCGGCGATGCCTTTTTGCACGAAGCCGCCGATCGCGCCGTCTTCCATCGACACGAGTCCGGCGGGGCCGACCAGATTCGATTGCTTCACGCGCACCCGCGTTTGCTCGTCCGTGTCCTCCTCGAGTCCGATCAGGGTCCACACCAGTTCGCAAGCATTGACGCCGTGGGTGATGACCTGGCGCGTGCCGAGAGAATTCAGGATCTGCTGCAACACGAAGCCGGGGAACACGCTCTGGATCGAGTTGGTGATCTGGTCGGGGAATTCCATCCACTGGTCGATCAACGACGGGTCCTTGAGACCGTAGTCCGTTTTTTGCGCGCGTATCATGCCCGAATCGTACGTCGCATCGCCCTTGTCGGTGTAGCGCTTCGTGAACGTAATGTGGTGCCAGCTCTTGTCGTCCTGGCGCGTGCCGCCTTCGGCGGACAGGCGGTTCAGTTTGAATGTTGAGAAAAATGCATGCAGCAGACTGGGGTGGTAATTGTCGCGGCTGTTCTCGACGTATAGCTTCCAGTTGTTGTGCATGAACTGGCTGTAGCGCCCCAGTATTTTCGGCTTGCCGTGCAGCGTTCGTTCGATATGCGCGACCATCACCGGGCCGAGATAGTCTTTGAGCGGCGGAGTCGCGTTCGGGAACGTGCCGAATACCAACCCGTTGAGCGTTTCCACCCGCAGGCGCGTGAGCCGGTGCTGTGTTTTGTCGAATTCGGCGGGCATGCCGCCTTTTCCCTGGATGCCTTTTTCGAATGCGATGCTGGTCAGCTTGCCGTCGAAATCGTATATCCAGTTGTGATAAGGGCACACGAAGTTGTGCGCGCGCGTGCGCCGGCCCTTCGCCTGGTGGCAGATGATCGAACCTTTGTGCACGCAGCGATTCACCAGCGCGTTGATGCCGCCGTCGGCGCGGCGCACGACGATGATCGGCGTGTCACCCACGCGGGTCGTGATGTAATCGCCGGCTGCGGGAACTTCGATATCGAGGCACAGGAAGCTCCACGTCGGGCCGCGGAATATCAGGTCCTGTTCCCACGCGTATATTTCCGGATCGGAAAACACCTGCATCGGCACCCGCGTGATGCCCTCGGCGGGCCATTGAATCAGCTCGCGCAGGGGGCGGGCGGCGACGGCCTGGCTCATGGAGTGCTTACTTGATCTGCTTGGACTTGACGTACGGCTCCGCGAGGAACGCGCTGTCGGGCACGTCCTTTTTTGCCGTGCCGCCGGCTTTGAAAATATCGTTCATCTTCTTCAATGTCGCGATGTCCTGCGGCTCGAAGGAGACGCGGTAGATATTGTCCCAGAGATTAGCGTACGCTTTGGCGTCGTCGGCCGGCATGTTGGCTGTCTTTTGCAGAACTTCGGCGACCTGCGCTTTGTTCTTGCTGCCGAATTCCATCGCGCGGCGCATGCCGACGATGAATTTCACGAGGTTGTCCGGATATTTGGCGGCATATTCGCTGTGCACGACACCGATGCCGATATAGGGCACCGCATTCGATTTCGTGAGCTTCTTCCATTCGTCGAGGAAATTGCCGAGGCTCCGCAGCTTGACTTCGTTCATCTGCGCGACCGTGGTGGAGCGGATGGCGCCGGCGTCGATTTCCTTCTGAATCAGGAATTGCGCGAGCCGTGGCTCGGTGCCGGGTATTACCGTGTAGTCGGTTGGTTTCAGCCCGTAGTTGTTTTCGAGCAACGCCGCGGCGATCGCATGCGTTGCGCTGCCCGGCGGCGACATGCCGATTTTCTTGCCTTTGAAGTCGGCGAACGACTTGATCGGCGAGTCGGCGAGCACCGCGAACTGCGCTTCGGCGAGCTGGGTGCCGAGAATGATTTTGATCGGGAGCCCGTCGGCGGCGATATTCAGCGCGCCGGCTGCGCTGGCGCCGATCGCGACATCGATCGCATTGGATGCGAGCGCCTTGGTCGGCGCGTTGACGTCGCTGAACTTGATGAATTCGACGTCGAGACCTTCTTTTTCCAGGAACTTGCCGGATTCGAGCACGGAACCGAAGCCCAGGCTAACGCCGCTCGTCCAGTAGCCGACACGCAATTTCTGCGCGAGCGCGGCGCTGGAAACCGCCAGGCAGATCGCGCACAGCACGCCGGACATTAATCGCGGAAAGGATAGCGGTCTCATCTTGAACTCCTGGACGGGGTTGGAGCGGGAAGGGTCGGTAATGAAATTACCATAAAGCCGGTTAACTCGTGCATCAAATGAGCGCGCGCAAGCGCTGGATGTATTGAATGGATTTCGAGTCGGTGGGGTCGCGCGGCCTCGCGCACTCGATGGGCACGCTTTCGCGGACGCGCCCGGGGCGCGGGGCCAGCACCACGACTTCGTCCGCAAGCACGACGGCTTCCTCGACGTCGTGCGTGACGAACACGATGGTCATGTGCTTCATTGCGTGGATTTGCAGCAGTTCGTCGTGCATTTGCGCGCGCGTCTGCGCGTCCAGCCGTGAAAACGGTTCGTCCATCAGTAAAATTGCCGGTTCCGTGACCAGGCTGCGCGCAAGCGCCACCCGCGATCGCATGCCGCCCGACAACTGGTGCGGAAACGCTTCTTCGAACTCCGCTAGTTCGACCAGCGTCAGCGCCTCGCGCGCCCGCGCTCGGCGCTCGGCTCGCGGCATATCGCCGGCCTCCAGACTGAATTCGACGTTCGCCAGCGCCGTGCGCCACGGCAGCAGGCGGTCTTCCTGGAACATATAGCTGATGCTGCGCCATTCGGTGAAGTCGCGCGCGCGTACGCCGCCGAAGCAGACGTTGCCGCGGTCCGGCGTCAGGATGCCCGAGATGATGTTGAGCAGCGTGCTTTTGCCGCAGCCCGACGCGCCGAGGATCGCGAAGATCGAATGCGCAGGGACTGCGAGATCAATGTTCTGCAAAACGGTCAGCGGTTCGCCGTCGGGTGTGTCGAACCATTTGCTGATCGCGTTGAGCGAGATCGCGCCGGCGACATTGCAGTCGTCGGCGACAGGTGATCGCGCAGATGTGACGGTATCGTCCGCCATCAGGATTTCGCAGGAGCCCGGGCGGCAAAAGCCGACTCGCGCAGGCACAGGCGGCCGCGCGGGTCCTGCCAGAGTTTCTCTTCGGCATGCAGCTTGCCCAGCGCGCGCGCCACCGTTTGGAAGTCGTAGTCGGCGAGCTGCGCCGCGACATCCTGGTAGTACAGCGGTGCGTGATCGATCAGTTTCAGTATTTGCATTGCGGCGGCATCGATCTGCGCGGCGCCGGCGTTGACGGTCGGCGGTATGGCATCCGCCTTGCCGGCAACGTAGTCGGCGATTTTTGCGCGGTCCGCGTATGCATAGGCGATGCGCTCGAAGCGTTCGCGCGGGATGCCTTCGCCGATCGTCGCATCGATGCCGACTTTGGCGCCGGTCGGCACCACGCCCGGCGGCGTGACGGCGAGGCTCGGATCGAGCGGTTTCGCGCGCGCGCCGGGAATCACGATCACGTCGCGGTCGCCCTGCACGCGGGTCGCAATCGCCCATTCGACATCCATCGCATTCCAGACGTCGATGTCGTCGTCGACGACGACCACGTGCTTGAGATCCATCACGGACAACGCCGCGAGCAGTGCGTTCTTGCCTTCGCCCGACTGCTTCTTGATCGAAACCACCGCGTGCCAGAACGCGCAGCCGCCGAGGGTCACGTTGATATCCTTGACCTGCACGCCGGCCGTGCGCAACGCGCGGCGGATCGCGGTGTAGCGGGTGGGGGCGGCGAGCCAGGTGTTTTCCCATGGCATGTGCAGCGCGTAATAAATCGCGTCTCGCCGCAGCGTGATCGCTTTGACTCTGACGATCGGATTCCAGTGCAGCCCGCCCATCAGGCGCGTGAATTCGCCGAAGCGGCCTTCGGGATAGACCCAGCCGGTCGGCAGGATTTCGGCTTCGAGCACGATCTCGGCGTCGGCGATGCACGGCATGTCGATCGTTTCGCACATTGCGAGTTCGACCGGCGCGCCGCGCAGGCCGCCGGCAATGCCCATTTCGTCGACGCCCAGCGGCGCGCGAAAACCCGAGCCCATGATTTCGTACGGATGCGTGCCGATAGAAATCGAAATGGGGCAGGGACGGCCCGCTTCGTACGCGCGCTGCGCGAAGAGCCGCATGTTGTTGGGCGTGACGATGTCGATGCCGGTCAGGTTTTTTTCCTGGACCATGAAGCGGTACATGCCGGAGTTGATCCCGAATTCGGGGTCTTTCGCGATCACGACACCGGCCGTGATCATCGGCCCGCCGTCGTAAATCGACGACATCGGCACGGGCAGCTTGAAAAGATCGACGTCGTCGCCGAGTTGTACGACCTGCTTGTGCGGTGCGGTTTCGACGTAGCGCGGCGCAATCGGCTTCGTGATCCCCTGCTCGAGCTTCGCTTCGATTTCGCCGTAAGTCGCAACGCCCATGCCGAGCACTGCGCGCTTTTGCGTGCGGATGATGCCCGACACCACAGGCATGGCGTAGCCGATCACGTTGTGGAAGAAAAGTGCCTGCTCGGATTGATCGACGAGCGTGGCGATGTGGCGGATGTCGACCGGCTGCTTGATGTCGGTCAACTCGCGTTCCGTGCGCAAGCGGTCGAGAAAGCCGCGGAATTTTTCGTCCTTCATGAGGATCCCGTTTCAAAGTTGACTGCGTTCATTGCTGTTCCGCCTCCCGGCGCCAGCGGAACATGTGGTTTTCGAGTGGTTTCAATACGCCCATCTCAAGGGCTGCCATCATGACGATCATCGTGATCGTCCACGCGAATACCTGGTCGGTTTGTACCAGGTCTGCGGCCTGGCGCAGCCGGTAGCCGATGCCGCTCGATGCGCCCAGTGTTTCGGCGACCAGGCTCACGCGCCAGCCGAAGCCGAATGCCAGTCGCGCGCCGGAAAAGAAATACGGCATGATCGTGGGCAGATAAATCTTTGTCATCACTTTCCAGGCGGGCATGCGCAGCGTATGCGCGAGCTCGATGAAATCCGCGCTGACGCTGCGCGTGCCCTGCCACACGTTGGTGATGATCAGCGGCATCGCCGTCATGAACACCACGAAAATGATCGTGCTCTCCGACACGCCGAACCAGATGATAGCGAAGATCGCCCAGATCGCCGACGAAACCGTGTTGAGCACCGGCAATACCGGCTCGAAGAATTCGCCGAGCCGGCGGATCGCGCCGAACATGATACCGAGCGGCACGCTGACGATGGTTGCCAGCACGAAGCCGATGCCGACCCGTTCGAGCGTGATGCCGAGGTTGCGCCACAGGTCGCCGTTGCCGAGTATCAGCTTGAACGCGTCGTATACGCGCGGCGGGCCGGGCAGGATGTAATGCGGGATGCGCAGCGAAAATAACCACCAGATCGCGAGCAGGGTGCCGACCAGCGCGAGCCGCTGACCGAGGAGATCGGTGCGCAGGCGGCGCGGAGTGGCGCGCGGCAGCGGTTGCGCGTGGGCGAGTTGCGCCATGAGCAGGGTTCAGGCTTTGGGCGGAGCGGTGAAGTAGGTGCCGCGGCCGCTGGCGACGAGCGCGCCTTCCTGGTCGTAGACGTAAGCCTCGGCAGTCGAGTACTGGCTGCCGCTGCGCACCAGTTTCGCTTTCGCGATCAGATCGCCGGGCATCGCGGCCTTGTGGTAATCGACGCGGATATCGATCGTCGGCACCGGGCGCCCGAGTTGGGCGGCAATCGCATAATCGGCGGCGACGTCGACGATCGCGGCAAGGATCCCGCCGTGCGTATAGCGCCGGTCGGGATTGACCACCCATTCTTCGCGCCACGCCGCCTTGAGTTCGATTCCGGCATCGTCCATTTTCAGGATCGTGAAGTTAAGCCATTGGTTGAACGGCCCGCGCGTAATGAGTTGCTGCAGTTTTTCGATCGTCATTGCGTCAGCCATGGCTTGCTCCAGTGGTGGGCGTTGAAGTTTGCGCAGTGCCCACGCGCCGCAGGGCTTGCTGGTCGATCTTGTTGGTGCCGGCAAGCGGCATGCGGTCGAGAAAGAACACGCGGCGCGGATGCCGGAACGCGGGACCGTTCGCGAGTGCGAAATTCTTGATTTCATCTTCGGTAGCGCTATGCCCGGCGCGCAGCACCACGAATGCGTACGGCACCTGGCCTTTCAGCGCGTGCTCGAACGGCAGTACCACCGCCTGTTGCACGGCAGGATGGCGTTCGAGCAGCGACTCGACCTCGATCGGGAAAATATTCTCGCCGCCGCATACGAACATGTCGTCGGTGCGGCCGACGAAATAATAGAAACCGTCGCGGTCGCGCCGGCAGATGTCGCCGGTGTGATACCAGCCGTCGCGGATGCGCTTCGCCGTTTCCTCCGGCAGGTTGTGATACGCGAGCAGGATGCCGGGATTCCTGAGGATCAGTTCGCCCTCGTCCGGGGTTGCGCCTCCGATCAGTTTAGCGTCGGTGCCCGCGTAGGGAACACCGATCGAGCCCGGAGGACGCGGCTTGCCCTGCGGATGCGGACCCAGCGGCACGGGGCCGCCTTCGGTCACGCCATAGACGACCAGTGCCTGGGCGTTGGGAAAATAGTGGTGCAGTTCATCGAGGATCTGGCGCGACGCCTGCGCGCTGCCCATCATCACGGTGCGCACCGAGGAGACGTCGGTCGCGGCGAGGAGGTCTTTTTTTGCCAGCACCATCGACGTCATCGTCGGCACGCCGGAGATCACGGTGCAGCGGTACGCACCGATCGCATCGATGTAGCGCTCGGCGTTGAACTGCGGCAGCAAGGGCAGTCGCGCGCCCGCAGTGAGGCTTTGCTTGATCGCATTGAGCGCGTTCTTGTGATAAAGCGGCGCGGCGACGAGGATCACATCGTTCGGTGTCGTGCGGCGCGACCAGGCGAGAACGCGGCGGCTCCAGTTCTGGCCGTAATGCGTGAGCAACACGCCTTTGGGCCGGCCGGTGGATCCTGAGGTATAGGGTTGCACTGCGATCGAATTGGGTGCCGGTACAAATGCGGTGAACTCACCCGGATCGACAAAGCGGGCGTAGCTGTGCTCGCCATCGCCGCCGTATTCGACGATGCGCATACCGGCGGGGCAGAGCTTGCGCAGCGCCGGTTCGGAGAACAAGAGCTTGGCGCCTGCATCCTCCAGTATGAAAGCGATCGCATTGGCGGTGAGCTTGATGTTGACCGGCACCGGCACCACGCCGGCGCGCATGCAGCCGAGCAAGGTCGCGATGAATTCGATGCGATTGAGCGACAGGATGCCGATACGATCGCCCGGCGCAAGCCCTGCGCGCACGCACCCGCGTGCAACGGCATCGCACATTCCATCGAGTTCGCAATACGTAACTTCGCGCGGCTGCGCCGGTTCGTAGAGATCGACTATGGCGGTGCGCGTCGAATGCGCGTGCGCGGCGAACAGCAGTCCGAGATTGCCGGGATAGCCTCGCGATTCGGGCTCGGGCACCGCGGCGTCCGCCGCGACCGTCCTGGTTGCGGTCACGGGCAAATGATCACCTTGCCGAACACTTCGCGGTTCTCGATGAGTTGGAGGCCGTGAGCGGCTTTTTCGAGCGGCAGCACTTCGTCGATCACCGGTTTCATCTTGCCCTCTTGAATGAGGTCCATCAGCGCCTTCAGGTTTTCGTCGTAAAAGCTGTTGGAGCCGATGATCTTCAATTCGAAACTCCAGATATAGCGCAGGTCTTCCTTCGGATCGAATCCGGCCGTCGCGCCGCAAACCAGGATTTTGCCGCCGCGCTTGACGCACTTCAACGACGGCGCCCAGGTGTCGCCGCCGGTGAAATTGATGACCACATCGACGCCGCCTTCGTAGTTGCGGCGCTGCGGCTTGCCGAACTTCCCGATCGCCCATTTCGAGAAATCGGTGTCCTTGTAGTTGATTACATGGTCGGCACCGAGGTCCTTCAGGCGTTGAATCTTGTCGGCGCTGCTGGCGCAGGCGATGACTTCGGCGTCCAGCATTTTCGCGAGCAGCACGCAGCCCGTGCCGACGCCGCCGCTGGCGCCGAGCACCAGCACTTTCTCGCCTTGCTTGATCGTGTCATGGGTAATGATCATGCGGTGCGCAGTGCCGTAGGCGACGGGTAGCGCGGCCGCCTGCTCGAAGCTCACGCCGTCCGGCACGCGGATCAACTGGTCCGCCGCGACGAGGCATTTTTCCGCAAGACCGCCGTGCATCATTTCGCCCATCAGCCCCTTTTGCTTGTTGAGCGGGTTGACGAGAACGCGATCGCCCGCTTTCCAGCCCGCGATGCCGCCGCCGACTTCGAGTATTTCGCCGGCGATGTCGAGGCCGATGATCATCGGCAGCGGCACCTTGATGCCCGGCATGCCGCGGACGGTAAAAATATCGTGGTAGTTGAAAGACGTGGCGCCGACGCGGATGACGACATGGCCGTCGCTCACTTTTGGGTCCGGAAAATCGGTTACGTATTCGAGGCTGTCGATCGCGCCGTGCTGCTTGAGTACCACTGCCTTCATTGCATTCTCCGGTTTTGTCGCGGGCGTGGCGACGATTACTTGGATTGGTTACGGTGCTTTAACCGCGTTCGCCGGTCAGTGCGAGGTTCATTACGGTATTGCTGGTCATGATCGCCGACAGCACCATGTTGCGCGCGGCCTCTATCTGCTCGCGCGATATGCGTTCGGCCGTTTCGCCGTCGCCGCGCGTGAGCGCCTTCAGGAGCGCACGGTGCTCGTGCTGCATTTCCTGCGAACGGTTGCGCAGCCCGAGCCCCAGATGCAGCAGCCGCGTCATCTGATCGAGCAATTGCGCGACCATGCCGGCGAGCCGGCTATTGCCGGTCGCCTGCGCGATCGCGACATGCAGCGCCTTGCTGGCCTCGAGAAAACGCGTAATGCTCTTTACGTCATTCGACTGATAGCCATGGCGGCATGCTTCGTCGAGCAAGCGCAATCGCTGGGCGTCCACCTTGCCGGCCGCCATGCGCGCCGCCGCCGGCTCCAGCATCAAACGCAGTTCGAACACGTCCTGGATATCCTTTAGCGTGATCGGCGTGACCATGTAGCCGCGGCGCGGAATCGCACGCACCAGACCGCCATGCGCAAGGCGGATCAGCGCCATCCGCACCGGCGCCTTGCCCAGACGGTATTGGGTGCACAGTTGCGACTCCGAGATTTCGGTGCCCGGCGCGATCGCGCACGTGATGATGTCGTGCTTGATACGCTCGTACGCACGGTCGGTCAGCAGGGGAATGGCTGGCGCGACGGTGCGGGAGCGGCTGGAAGGGGGGGTAACCAAAGCAGAGAACTCTTGCGACAGTTGAAATACTAGGGAGCACGCCGTGACATGTCAATCGTCGTGCTGCCTGTGCTTCGACCCAATCGCAAGCCGTTGCGGACTGCATACAGCGTGACACGCCCTGCAAACCGCGGTTAGAGCCGCGGTGATCTCTTGTCTGTAACGGAATTGGTCGCCGTGCGCCGGGCCTGGGGGTCGCTGCGCAGGATAATGTCGTTCATCGAATGCAGCATGAGCAGATCGTCGATGACTTCGGGGGGGAAACCCTGCCGCGCCTCGCGTTTGTTCACGATCAGGCTGGTGAGATATGCCGCGCAGGCTTCGGACGGCCATACCAGAATGAGTTTTTCCGCGATACGCGGAAAGTGCTGCTCGATTGACGACGCGGGCAGGCCATCGCCGGGTTTATGGGACGGCATCAATGCCGAGTTGTCCCATCGGTCGTGCTCCGTGCGCAGGGCGCGCGAGGCTTTATTGCGCTCCGTCAACATTCGCGCGAATTCTTCGTCGGATACAATTTCCGGCAGTTCTTTGCTCACGTGAGGATATCCGGAATCACCATTTGACTATGAGATTAATCCAGACTGGAAAAAGTTCCAGGTAATTGAACACATACTTAAAAACCCGGGGACTGCAGGGTATGGTTCCGGCCGCGTTCCGGTTTGGAAAGGCGGGCAGGAGGGCGGACGAAAAAGCTTGGCCTTGTCGCCTTTGGCCGCTGAAGGCCAGGGAGGGGGGGGCGGCAACGGCGGCGCCCCGGCGGTACGCGCATCGCGCGTACCGTCAAAATTGCGATTATTTCAGGAAAATAACGGCGGGAAATACGGCGACGGCCAGCACCAGCATCAACCACTCAAGATTGTTGCGCTTGAGCCATCCCGTGAAGTGCAGAACCAGTATGACGATTGCAATAGCGTAAAAGGCGTAAAACACGATGTTGTTCTCCCCTGAGCGGACCCTCCTCCGCTAAGACCATTGCTGGCTGCTTGAATGATACATTATTTCAACCGAGAAAAACAATTGAATAATCACGGTCTTTGCTGCCGATTCGGTCTCGACGTCTCAAGAGCAATCGACCTGCAGCGGCAGCGAAAACCGCCGCGACATGCGGTTGCATCATCCACGCAGGTTGGCGCCGCGCCGCGACGCGGATTCGATTATGATTTGGCGGTCCAATTCCTGCGTAGAGCCATGCTGCTATTTGCCCATCGCGGGTATCACGTTGAAGCACCCGAAAATTCGCTCGCCGCATTCGAGGCAGCTGTCAGGCTCGGCGTTGACGGGATCGAAACCGATGTGCGATTGAGCCGGGACGGTTTGCCCGTGATCATTCACGACCGGGTGACCCCGCGCAAGCGCGCGGTGGCCGACCTTACGCGGCGGCAAATCGAAGTGGATGTCGGCCATCCGGTGCCGACCCTGCCTGAAATTCTCGATGCGTTCCCTGACGTCCGATGGAATATCGAGATCAAGAATCCCGAAGCGTGGCCGGCTGCATCGCGTGTGCTGGCGCAATTCCAGGGGACGCGACGGCTGCTGGTTACTTCGTTCAGGCACGATGTCGTGAAACAATGCGCCGATCAGCTCGCAATCGACTGCGGGTTGCTGCTCGCGCATCGTCCGCTCGACGTCGGCGCGATCATGGCCGGTTGCGCGGGGCAACCGCGAATCAGGGCAATTGTCTGGGACTACAACGTGACCGACGAGAACGTCCTGCAAGCGGTCGCGGCCGGCGGGTGGCGTAATTTTGTTTACGGCGCCGCCACGCCGGCCGAACACCAACGCTGTATGGCGCTCGGCCTTGCCGGCGTGATCACGGACTATCCGCCGCTGATTATGGAGACCCGCGCGTGAGTTTCATATTGGCGCTCGATCAGGGCACGACCAGCTCCCGCGCCATCGTGTTCGATCGCGGCGGTGCGATCAAGGCCGTGGCGCAGAAAGAATTTCGGCAGATATTCCCGCAGCCCGGATGGGTCGAGCACAACGCGAACGAAATCTGGGAAACCCAAATGGGCGTTGCCGCCGAGGCTGTCGCGCGCGCCGGGATCACTACGCGCGATATCGACGCGATAGGCATCACCAACCAGCGCGAAACCACGGTCGTGTGGAATCGCGCGAGCGGCGTGCCGGTATGCAATGCCATCGTATGGCAGGACCGGCGCACGGCGACCCTGTGCGACGAATTAAAGGCAGGCGGAGGCGAGGAGTTTTTTACCGGCAAAACCGGTCTCGTGCTGGATGCGTATTTTTCCGGCACCAAATTGCGCTGGATACTCGACAATGTAGAGGGGGCCCGGGCGCGGGCGCAAGCCGGCGAACTCGCTTTCGGGACGATAGACAGCTGGCTCGTGTGGAAATTATCGGGCGGAAAAGCTCACATCACGGACGCGAGCAACGCTTCGCGCACGCTGCTGTTCAATATTCATACCGGAGATTGGGACCAGGAACTGCTGGATGCGCTGAAGATTCCGCGCACGGTCTTGCCGCAGGTTGTGGCTTCCAGCGGCGTGGTTGCGGAGACCGCTGCCGAGTTGTTCGCGTCGCGCATACCGATTGCAGGCATCGCAGGCGACCAGCAGGCTGCGCTGTTCGGCCAGCGGTGCGTCGAGCCCGGCATGGTCAAGAACACCTACGGTACGGGCTGCTTCATGCTCATGCATACGGGCGGCAAGCCGGTGCATTCGCGCAATAAATTATTGACGACGACCGCATGGCGCATCGGCGGGACGGATGAATACGCGCTCGAAGGCAGCGTGTTCATTGCCGGCGCCGCGGTACAGTGGTTGCGCGACAGTCTCGGTATCATCAAGACTGCCGGCGACGTCGAAGCATTGGCTGCCAGCGTTCCCGGCAACGGCGGGGTTTACTTCGTACCGGCATTTGCCGGGCTGGGCAGTCCCCACTGGGACCCCTATGCGCGCGGTGCGATCGTAGGGCTTACGCGCGGGACAGGTGCTGCGCATATTGCGCGCGCGGCGTTGGAGAGCATCGCATACCAAACCGCGGATGTGCTGCGCGCAATGGAAGCGGATGCAGGCATCAGTTTGAGCGAACTGCGCGTAGACGGCGGGGCAACCCAGAACGATCTGCTGATGCAGTTCCAGGCTGACATGCTTGGCGTGCGCGTGGTGCGGCCGAAAGTATTTGAAACCACCGCGCTGGGTGCTGCCTACCTCGCCGGGCTTGCGGTCGGTTACTGGAAAGATTCAGGCGAGATCGCGGCGCAATGGCAGACCGACCGCGCGTTTGAGCCGTTGATGTCGCGCGAACAGGCTGCGGAATTGATGGAAGGGTGGAGTAGAGCGCTCATCCGTTCCAAGCAGTGGGCGGGCGACGGGTAATGCGGACGCGCGATTAGTGGCTTTTGTGCGCTGCGCGCCAGAGCCTGAACCGCTCGAAGAGCGCGGAAGACCCAAGCAGCTTCGAGACGCGACTCGAGCCTGCGGCGATTTTCGCGGAGTAGATAATCACCACGAATAGAGCAAGCGCAATCGCGTCTATGACGATCAGCGCATTGCCGAATTCAGGCGTCATCGCGCCGGGCAAAATTCCAAAACCCATCTTTTTAGTCCAGTAATTATGTTGCGTTTGCACAATGAAGTATGCATAAGCAAGAAGTTTTTGTAAAGCATAATTAATCATATATTTAAAGCTCATCGCGTCAAAGGAATGCACCACATTTAAGCATTTTTGTGCCGCGTTGCACTAAGCATGGGCGGAGGCACCGGCGTGAGGCCAAAATATGGCGGCACGCGGGTGCTGAAATCTGCCGCCAGCGTGACGGCATGCGAATTTCAGGTATCTTCCGCCGTCATGACGGAACATAACGACTATCTCGACATATTGAGCCGGTTTGCCTGCGCGACGCGGCTCGATGAAGTTCCCATTGCTGTGCGGGAGCGGTGCAAAGTGATCATTGCCGACTTGTTCGCAGTGATTGCCGCCGGCATGCAGGAGCCGGAAATGAAATCGCTGGTGACGCAGCACGTGCCGCGCGTGGCAGGCGGACGCGCAGCGGTCATCGGCAGCGGCCGGCGCTGTAATCCGCTCGATGCCGCGTTGCTTAACGCGACGGCCGGCGTGTGGCTGGAACTCGACGAGGGAAATTTCAATACCAACGGCCATCCGGGCGTGCACGTGATCCCCGCTGCGTTAGCGTATGCGCAGGAACACGGCGTGTCAGGCGCTGATTTCCTCGCCGCAGTCATGCTCGGTTACGAGGTTTGCGGCCGCATTGGGGGAGCGTACCGGATGAAAACAATCGTGCAGCCGCACGGTACATACGGCGTTATCGGCGCGGCGGTCGCGGTCGGCAGGATGTGCGGATTGAATGCGGAGCAAATGCGCGTAGCCATCAACATCGCCGCTTCGACGCCGATGGGCGGCAACCGCCAGACCATGCGCGACGGCGCGACCGTGCGGAATTATTACGCGGGCCATGGCAATTTCACCGGCCAGATGGCGGTGCGGCTCGTGCAGGCGGGATTCACGGGCCCCGTCGATGCGCCGAGCGTGACTTACGGTCAGTTGCTTGCCGATGATTTCAAGCCCGAACAGGTGATCGCGGGCCTTGGACGGGACTGGACGTTGGCGCAGGGTTACCTCAAGTTGTATCCCAGCGGACGCTACGTGCATTCTGCGATCGACGCCTTGCTCGATGCGCTGCGCCACGCGCCGGGCGGACGGATTGAACCGAAAGCGGTCGAACGGGTCGACGTGAGAGCGTACAAGATGGTGGCGTTTCTCGGCGAACAGCGGCCGAAGAATCTGTTCGGCACGCGTTTCTCGGTGCCGTTCTCGATCGCGACTATCATCGCGCACGGCCGCGCCGACCTCGATGTTTTCGGGGTGCAGGCATACTCGAACCAAGAGGTGATGGATCTCGCAGCGCGCGTCGAGGTCGTCGAAGTGCCGGAGTTCACAGCCGCATTTCACGCCCGGCAACTCGTCGAGCTCGATATCGTGTGTATAGACGGCAATATCCTGCGTGGACGCTGCGAAATAACCAAGGGTGAACCCGATAATCCTCACGCTGCGGCGGACATCGAGAGAAAATTCGACCAGCTTGCAGCGCCTGTGTGGGGCCAGGCGAACGCGCGCCGGGTCTACGACGCTTGCATGACAGTCGAAACCATCCCGGATCTCGGCAAGTTTTGCGCCGGCATCGATTTGTAGCTCATTGACGACCCGGGTCGTTTCGCCGCATGGCGGTCAAGTGTGTGCGTTGCGGCCGAACTTTTGCCGGCGATTGATGTTCCAATGCGCGCAGCGTCGGCAATTTTTGAGGCGCCGCAGCCGTCGAACCCCTGTCCGGTCATCGGCAGCGCAGCGGGTGCAGCGGTCTACTGATAAAATTTGTCCGATCTACGGCGCTGACCGGGTTCCCGCTGCGCACTCACGAGAAAGACCATGGCAGATTCGGCTATCTCCCGGCTCAAAATAAACCGGGACGCATTACCTTCACCGGGGGCGCCGCGCCGGCGGCGGCGTACGTGGTTGATCGTCGCCCTGTTTGTAGTCGCAATCGCGGCCGGCGCCCTATGGCGCAGCATGTCGTCGCCCGTTGCGGTCGAGCCGGTGACGGTATCGATGGCCTTTCCATCGCAATCGTTCACCTTGCTCAATGCGACCGGCTATGTCGTCGCGCAACGCAAGGCCGCAGTCGCATCGAAGGCCACGGGCCGGCTTGAATGGCTGGGTGTGCGCGAAGGTTCCCGCGTAAAAGAGGGTGAAGTGCTCGCGCGGCTCGAAAGCCGCGATGTGGCGGCAACGATGGAGCAGGCCGCAGCAAGCATCAAACTCGCGCAGGCAAATCTCGAGCAGGGCCAGGCGGAACTTAACGAGGCCGAGCGCAACTACAATCGCTCGCGCGATTTGCTCGCCAAGAATTTCGTGTCGCAGGCGGCACACGATGCCGCGGTCTCGCGCTTCGAAAAGGCCAAGTCGGCGATCTCCGGTTATCGTGCGTCGATTGCGGTGGCGCAGGCAAACTACCGCGCAACCGCGGTCGGCGTCGAGCAGACGCTGATCCGCGCGCCGTTCGAAGGCGTGGTGCTGACGAAAAACGCCAATGTCGGCGACGTGATCACGCCTTTCTCCTCGGCGCTGGGTTCGCAGGCTGCGGTCGTGACGATGGCAGACATGTCGACGCTCGAGGTCGAGGCCGATGTATCGGAATCGAACCTTGAAAAGATCCAGCCTGATCAACCCTGCGAGATCCAGCTCGACGCGTTGCCTGGCGTCCGCTTTCGCGGCCGCCTGCTGCGCATGGTGCCGACCGTCGACCGCGCCAAGGCGACGGTGATGGCCAAAATTCGCTTTACCGAACTCGACCCGCGCGTGCTGCCGGAAATGAGCGCCAAGGTTTCATTTCTTTCGCAGGAGATGCCTGAAGGCGAACGCACCGCGCGCATCGTGCTGCAGCCGGCCGCGATCGTACAGCGCGACGGCAAAAGCGTCGTGTTCGTGATCAAAGGCGACAAGGTTGCCCAGGTCGCGGTCGAAACGGGCGCCAAAATCGGCGAAATGGTCGAAGTACGGTCAGGCGTCGCCGCCGGCGACCGCGTCGTCATGCGGCCGCCGGAGAAATTGCGCGATGGTGCGAGCGTTGCGCTGGCAGCGAAGTGAAACCCGGTTGCGCGCAACTCGCGCGCCAAAAAAAACATGAGGGTATCTGTATCGTGGCGTGGGCGTTTCCCGCGTGCCGAAGTTAGCGTTGAACGTCGATGTCAGAGCCCGTCGTAGAAATCAAGAATCTGGTCAAATCCTACCGCCGCGGCGGTCAGGTCGTGCCTGTGTTGACCAATATTACGTTCAATATTGCGGCCGGGGATTACGTTGCATTGATGGGGCCGTCCGGATCGGGCAAAAGCACGCTGCTCAACCTGATTGCGGGCATCGACAAGCCGGACAGCGGAACTTTGCGCGTGGGAGGCGTCGACATCACCGCGCTCGGCGAAGCCGAACTGGCAACATGGCGTTCGCGTCACGTGGGTTTCATTTTCCAGTTTTACAACCTGATGCCGGTGCTGACCGCGTTCGAGAACGTCGAGCTGCCGCTGCTGCTGACCGACTTGTCGGCGCGGCAGCGGGACGAACATGTGACGTCCGCGCTGGCGATGGTCGGCCTCGCGGACCGGATGGAACATTTCCCGTCGGAGCTGTCGGGCGGCCAGCAGCAGCGCGTGGCGATCGCGCGCGCGATCATCGCCGATCCGACCATTCTGGTTGCCGACGAACCGACCGGCGACCTGGATCGCGTGTCGGCGGAGGAAATTCTCAACATGCTGGATCTTTTGAACCGCGAGCTGGGCAAGACCATCATCATGGTGACCCACGACCCGCATTCCGCGGGCAAAGCGCACACCGTGCAGCATCTCGACAAAGGTGAATTGAGAATCGGGAATTCCGGCGCCGCGTGAGCCGGAATTCACGCAGCCCGTACATTCTATGTATTACCTGAAGCTCATCGTACGCAACGCGCTTCGCCACAAATTGCGCACCGGGCTCACGGTACTCGGTATCGTGGTGGCAATACTTGCCTTCGGCTTGCTGCGCACCGTGGTCGATGCCTGGTATCACGGTTCGGAGGCGGCGTCCAACACGCGCATGGTAACGCGCAATTCCATTTCGCTGGTGTTTTCGCTGCCGCTGACTTATTCGGCCAAGATCAGGCAGATCGACGGCGTCAAGGCAGTTTCGCACGCGAACTGGTTTGGCGGCGTATACGTAACTGAAAAGAACTTCTTTCCACAGTTTGCAGTGCAGGGGTCGACGTATTTCGACCTCTACCCGGAATTCATCGTGCCGCCCGAGCAGATGCGCGAATTCCAGCGCGACCGCAAGGGGGCGCTGGTCGGGCGCAAGCTGGTCGATACCTACGGTTTCAAGATCGGCGACCAGGTGAGCCTGCGGGGAACCATATTTCCCGGCAACTGGGAGTTCGTGGTGCGCGGCATTTACGACGGGGCGGATAGCAAGACCGATACGTCGCAGTTCTTCTTCCAATGGGATTACCTCAACGAAACCATGAAGAAAACCGCGCCCCGCCGCGCCAATTCGGTGGGGGTCTACATTATCTCGCTGGCCAGCGCCGATCGGGCCGCCGAAGTGGCCGCGGCGGTCGATCACGAATTCAAAAACTCGCTCGCGGAGACGCTTACCGAGACGGAGCAGGCGTTCCAGCTGGGTTTCGTGTCGATGACCGAGGCCATAGTGGTCGCGATTAAAATCGTGTCGTTCCTGGTCATATTTATCATCATGGCGGTGATGGCGAATACGATGGCGATGACGGTGCGCGAACGCATGGCCGAATACGCGACGCTGAAGGCGCTCGGTTTCGGGCCCGGTCATCTCGCGTTGCTTATTTTCGGCGAATCGCTCGCGATCGCGGGATTCGGCGCGGCGATCGGCATTGCGTTGACGTTTCCGGTCGCGGAGAAGTTCGGCACGGCGATGGGTAGTCTCTTCCCGGTGTTTTTCGTTACTCCGGAAACGCTTTATATGCAGGTTGCGGCTGGATTGATAGTCGGCGCGGTCGCCGCATTCGTGCCGTGCGTGCGCGCCGCGCGCATCCGCATCGTTGATGGTTTGCGCAGCGTCGGTTGATGAAGATCCCGTTCTCCTACACGATGCGCAATCTGCTGGCGCGCAAACTGACTACGCTGCTAACCGCGGGAGGCATGGCGCTGGTGGTTTTCGTCTTCGCCACCGTGCTGATGTTGGAGGAGGGACTGCGCAAAACGCTGGTCGATACGGGATCGTACGATAATGTGGTCGTGATCCGGCGTTCGGCGCAGACCGAGGTGCAAAGCGCGATCGACCGCCCGCAGGCCGCCCTGATCGAGAGTCAACCGGAAGTTGCGTTTGGCGCTGACGGCGAGCGCATGGTTTCGAAAGAGACGATAGTGCTGGTCAATCTCAACAAGCGCAATTCGGACAAACCGACTAATGTCATGGTGCGCGGGGTGGCGCCGCGCGGCGTGACCTTGCGGCCGCAGGTAAAGATCACCGCCGGGCGCATGTTTCAGGCGGGCGCGTCGGAAATCGTCGCGGGACGCAACGCGGCGGAGCGTTTCAAGGGCGCCGGCATCGGCGAAACGCTGTGGTTCGGCCAGCGCGAATGGCGCGTCGTCGGCACGTTCGATGCCGGCAAGAGCGGCTTCGATTCGGAAATCTGGGGCGATGCCGACCAGTTGATGCAGGCTTTCCGGCGGCCGGTTTACTCCGCGTTGTTGTTGAAATTAAATGACCCGGACCGGTTCGACGCATTGAAAAAACGCCTGGAAAGTGACCAGCGCCTGACCGTCGAGGCGAAACGTGAAACGATTTTCTACGCAGATCAGTCGGAAGTGCTGGCAAATTTCATCCGTTACCTGGGGTTGACGCTGTCGATCATTTTTTCCGTCGGCGCCATCATTGGCGCGATGATCACCATGTACGCGTCGGTGGCGAGCCGCACCGCTGAAATCGGTACGTTGCGGGCGCTGGGATTCCGCCAGCGCAGTGTGCTTGCGGCGTTCATGTTTGAAGCGGTACTACTGGGCCTGGTCGGCGGTTGCGTCGGATTATTTCTCGCGTCGTTCATGCAGTTCTTCACGATTTCGACGATGAACTGGCAGTCGTTTTCCGAGCTCGCGTTCAGCTTCACCCTGACTCCCGGTATTGCTCTCAAGACCCTGGCGTTCGCCCTGATCATGGGCGTCGCCGGCGGGTTCCTGCCGGCCATGCGCGCGGCCCGTCTTCCCATCATCGACGCACTGCGCGCGGCGTGAATCCGCCCGTTTACACTGCAGGCGGTCGCGGCGCGTGGCGGGCCGCCGTTGCCGGACTCATTGCGCTGGCCGCCGCAGTGGGCATTGGCAGGTTCGCATTTACTCCGCTGTTGCCGATGATGCAACACGACAGCGGATTGACGATTACGGCAGGTGGATGGCTTGCGTCGGCCAACTACCTCGGTTATTTCGCGGGCGCGCTGTCTGTCGTATGGCTGCACGTGCCGGCGGCAACCATGCTGCGCGCGGCGATGGCGCTCAATGCAATGCTCATAGCTGCGATGGGTCTGACGGACAGCCTTGCCGCGTGGCTGGCGATTCGCGGCGCCGCCGGTGTCGTCAGCGCGTGGGTTTTCGTGTTTGCGTCTACGGTGGTGCTCAAGCGTCTCGCGGAATCCGGCCGCATCGACTTGAGCAGCGTCATGTTTGCAGGTGTCGGAATTGGCATGCTGCTGCCTGGACTCATCTGCATCCTGTTTGTTGCCCTTGGCGTCGCAGCGCGCGATGCGTGGTTTGCTTTTGCGGCGCTCGCGGCCGCGGCTGCCGTTTTTGTGTGGCGCGCCTTTGGTCATGTGGCGGAAGTCGCGGTGGCTGAAAGTGCGCACGACCGCGAGCGACCGCTATGGACTTCGACCATGGTGCGCCTCATAGTCAGTTACGGTCTGTTTGGACTTGGCTACATCATACCGGCCACGTTTTTGCCGGCATTTGCACGCGACATGCTGGCCGGTTCGCACGCCTACGCGTGGTTCTGGCCGGCCTGTGGAACAGCGGCGGCATTGTCAGTGCTCGCCAGTGCCGCGTGGAGCCGGCGCCATGGCGATTACGCGCTGCTGCTTGTGTGTTGCGTGGCCGAGGCGGCGGGCATTGCCTTGCCGGTATTCGCGCATAACGCCGCGATGATACTGATGAGCTCGGTGTTGCTCGGTGCAACTTTTATCGTGATCACAGTGGCGGCGTTGCGCGAAGCGCGAAGACTCGCCCCGGCCCACGGGGGTAAGTTGATCGGGGCCATGACTGCT
>Ga0265314_10000546_pt1 | contig 48217 bp, 58 predicted proteins | sample 4126metaG_FD_203106 | JGI IMG/M metagenome (GOLD analysis project Ga0265314, IMG submission 203106) | Rhizosphere microbial communities from Carex aquatilis grown in University of Washington, Seatle, WA, United States - 4-1-26 metaG | ecosystem: Host-associated > Plants > Roots > Rhizosphere >... | reverse complement strand
CGACTTTCATGCGTCCCTCGGCCCTTGATCCATTTGGGCTATTAAGAAGCCTAATGGCTCCCCGTTAACAATTCATTTATGAAGACGACCAATTGGTTAACGTTTCCGAAATGCATACTTTCCTTGGTTTTTTCCGTCCCTATAATGTGCCGCTCCCCTTCTGGCCGAATCGCGGCCCAAACTCAGGGTAAGCAAGCATGACCACCCCCCTCGTTGGCCTCATCATGGGAAGCCAGTCGGACTGGCCCTGTCTGCGCGTTGCCGCCGACACGCTGGAGGCGCTCGGCGTGTCCTACGAAAGCAAGATTGTTTCGGCGCACCGTACGCCCGATCGCGCGATCGCCTATGCCAAGACGGCGGCGGAGCGCGGCCTGAAGGTGATCATCGCGGCAGCAGGCGGCGCGGCACATCTGGCGGGGGTAACGGCCGCGATGACTCAGCTGCCGGTGCTCGGCGTGCCGATGGAATCCAAGGCGCTCAAGGGCCTCGACAGCCTGCTGTCTATCGTCCAGATGCCCGGCGGCATTCCAGTCGCGACCTTCGCCATCGGCGAAGCGGGCGCGAAGAATGCGGCGCTGCATGCCATAGCCATCTTGGCGCTTGGCGATGAAGCGTTGGCAGCAAGGCTTGCCGCGTGGCGCAAGCAACAAACGGACGCCGTGCCCGAGAACCCCACCGGCAAATAGCGCTTTCCGCTCCAGTCGCCGCTCAGATTTTGGGCCTTAAGACTTCCACGCGCGGAGGCCGGATAGCACTTCGGACAGCGACGGAAGTTTCTTCGTCTGTTGCCTGACCTGCGCCTTGAGCTTCTCGAACTGCATGACGTTTTCGATGCGCGCAGCGAGGAACGCGTCGGTGGCGTTCTCGTCGTCGCTGTCGTCGGTGAGCCAACGCAGCAGCGTCGCCGAATAGACGCCCGCAAGAATCCCGCGCTTGGTATAAAAATTGAAATCCGTGGAAACGTCGCCCGCCGCACGCCACATGGCATCCACCGTATGATAGACGAGCTTTGCGCCTAGCGGGATATTGGGCGGCAGGCTGAGATGCGCCACCGCGCGCCGCACAGCTTCCTTGTGCGGCTTCAGGATCGAGAGCCGCATCTTCACCGCCGCAGCGATGCGTGCCCGCACCGGCATGGCCACGATCTTCAACTTCGTTAGTCGCTTTTCCATCTCGGCGTCGACCCCGAGCGAATAGGCTTCCAACAGGCTGATGGCGCCTTGGGGGAAGAGGCGGGCTAGATCTTCCTTGTCGGCGCCCGCTTCCTCGCCAGCACGCGCCATCAGCTTGTCGGTAAACCTGTCGAAGGGGATGTGGAGTAGCGCCGCTTCGATGACGGCGCTTTTCAGCTCCGAATCGTCCTTTTTGCCGGGGCTTTTCTTGCGCGTCGTCATTCGTTGGATTTCACCCAGTGTCTCGCTTCGGATTCGAAGATGAGTTTCTTCAGATCGTCCATACGCTGAGGATAGAGGATGCCGTCCAGGTGATCGCATTCGTGCTGCACGACGCGGGCGTGAAACCCCTTGGCCGTGCGCGCAATGGGATGTCCCTCGTGATCGAAACCGCGATAGCGGATATGGGCGGGACGCTCGACGAAGCCGCGCAGACCGGGCACCGACAGGCATCCCTCCCAGCCGCCTTCGCGTTCCTCGTTGAGGATCTCGATTTCGGGATTGATGAGCACGGTCAGGGGAGCGCTGTGGTCGAAGCGTTCCTCTGCGATCAGCCCCTCGTCGGTTCGTTCGCCGGGTGCCTGGAATACGACCACACGCAGCGGCACATGGACCTGGGGCGCCGCCAGCCCGGCACCGCCCGCATCGACCATGGTCTCCAGCATGTCCGCCACCAGACGGCGGATTTCGGGCGCGGCAGGATCACGCACCAGCTCGGCGCGCCGCGCCAGCACCGGATGTCCCATACAAGCGATTTTCAAGATGGCCATGGGCACACTATGAGTTTCAGAGGTTTAGCGGTCAATTTCCGGTTCGCCCAATTGAACCTTCGAAATCGAGGGCGGATACCCCCTTTTGGCCCCATGGGGAGTGCCGGCAACAGGCCCCCGCAATATGTGGGCGGTCCGGCTGAGGTTTTGAAGGGTGCGGTGGACATGGGACACCCCTTCTGATATCTAGCCGCCCCTTACGAAACGGCAGAAAACGGCCAAGGAGCTTGCCTTTGCAGATCATCGTTCGCGACAACAACATCGACCAGGCGCTGAAAGCGCTGAAAAAGAAGATGCAGCGGGAAGGCATCTTCCGCGAGATGAAGCTGAGGGGGCACTACGAGAAGCCGAGCGAGAAACGGGCGCGCGAACGCGCCGAAGCCATTCGCCGCTACCGCAAGCTCCAGAGGAAGCGCATGCAGCGAGAGGGATTGCTGCCGAAATAAGCGCACCGGTCCCTGCGGGTCCGCGAAAGGCCGCCGTCTTCTTGGAGACGGGCGGCCTTTTTGTTTTCACGCGGACCGGCGGCGCAACGCGAACTGCTTGATCCAAGCGCCGAAGGCTGGCGGCCGTTCGGTGACGAGCACGTGATTGGCGAAGATCCGACCCGTCTGCCGGATCAGGAACGCCGTCGTCAAAATCACCAGCACTGCCGTAAGCCAGAGCTGGAGGACGGGCGGATGAAAGGGCAAACGAACCAGCATGAAGAACGGCGTATAGATCGGTATCCAGGAAATGATTGTCGCCAGCGGACCGTTGGGGTCCTGCATGACGACGCCGAGCAGCATGTTCGGAAGGACGATGATCAGGGTCGCCGGCCCCATGAGCGCTTGCGCGTCGGGAAGCGAGGTTGTCATCGCCCCGATGCCGAGAAAAACCGCGCTATAGATCAGCAGACCGCAGAAGAAATACAGCACGATCAAAGGCAAGTACTGTTCGCTCGCGACAGCGGCAAGTCCTGCCGTGATGACGGCAATGGCTTCATGCGAGAAAAGGGACGCCAAGACAAAGAGACTGAGGCCCCACAAAACGATGGTCACCAGCGCCACCGCGACCGCGCCCAAGAGCTTACCCGTCATGATCTCCTGCGGAGTGGCGCAAGAGAGCAATACTTCGATCATGCGCGTGGATTTCTCCTCTATGACGCTTTGCAGCAGCAACGCCGCGTTGGAGAAAGCCACGATGAACAGCAGAAAAGCGAGCCCCGTCGGCACCAGGGGCGCCAAACGATCTTCGAGACTGACATGGGTCCCCGCCGCTTTCGTAGGGTCGAAGGTCTGGATATCGGCATCGACGTCAAGATTGACGTCGGACTGGCGCTGAGGCGCCACGAGTTGCCGCAAAGCGCGGACACGAAATGCATCCGTCAACGTCCAGTGTACGAAGCGGAGTGTTTCGCCATCGGTGGTATTGGTCGTCCAATATTGCGCGGCCGCCACTGCACCTGGCGCAAATCCCTTCGGAATCACGATGATGGCCGACAAGGTTGAGGGCTGGCCTGCCACGGTCACCTGACGTTTACCCTCGAGATAGCCGCGCGCGACGGCACTCATATCGCGATCGGCGGCAAGCTCGCTCGGCGCCGGCACCAGCACATAATGCGGATCAGGCGGCGTAAAGACCGGTGCGCCGGCCCGCAGAAAGTCTGAAAGCGTCGCAAAGGCCGCGCGCCAGCCGCCACTCGCTTGAAAGGCATTGATCTGGGCCACGCGATCGGGCGCTTTCAGCATGGCCGCGAGGCCTGCATGAGCCCGGCCGAGCGCAGCCATGTCCGCGTACTTCTCCGCATATTCGGAAAGAGCTGAGAGCGTTGTCTGAGCATCGTTGCGCGCGACGGCTGCGGCCATCGACTGCTCGTATCCACCGGCGCGATCGACCACCGTCAAGATACGCGTCTGGGCATGCGAAGCGACGAGAGAAGGAACAACCGCCGCGACGATAAAGATAAGCGGGACCATCAACAGACTGATGAAGAAGCCACGTCGCGTCACGTATTTGAGAAAGTCCTGGCGGGCGATGAGAAAGATGCGGCGGATCATGACGCATTCGCCCTTTCGACCAGAGCCACAAAGACATCGTGCAGGCTGGGCGGAGCGAGATCGAAATGGAAGGGAGCGGCACCATGCTCGAAACAGACTGCAAGCAGAGCCCGCCCGTCAGCGCCGTCCTTGAGATCGATCTGCCAGAATTCGCGCCCTTCACCGGGCGGCAGAACCTGCGCCACGCCTTCTGCGGAGGCCAGAAAGCCCAAATCGCCTTCGGCGCCGATGTTGACGCGACGCGGCAGGAGGTTGCGCGCTTCATTCAGCGTGCCGTCGAAATATTTGCGGCCGCGGACCATGATCACCAACCGGTCGCAGAGCCGTTCGGCATGCTCCATCGTGTGGGTGGAGAACAGGATGGTTTTACCGTCCCGGGCCAAGGAGCGGAGGAAGTCCTCGAGTTCGCCCTGATTGACCGGATCAAGCCCGACGAACGGTTCGTCGAGAATGACGAAGTCCGGGTCGTGTGCCACCGCCGCCAGAAGCTCCACTTTCTGCGCCATACCTTTCGACAGGCCTTCGATGCGTACGCGGGCAAACGCCTCCAACCCAAAGCGGGCCAGCAGTTCACGCGCCCGCACCAAGGCTTGGTAGCGGTCCATGCCCTTCAAGGCCGCGACATAGGCGATCGCATCGTCGGCGCGCATGCGTTTGTAAAGGCCACGCTCTTCGGGCAAATAGCCGATGCGCGAGCGGCTTTCGCCGACGCGCCGTCCCAACACCCGGACCTCTCCGGCATCGGGCACATAGATACCCAGCAATAGGCGCAGGCTGGTCGTCTTACCGGCGCCGTTGGGCCCCAGAAATCCGATGATTCCGCCGCCCGGCAGCGTCAGGTCCAAACGATCGACGGCGACAAGATCGCCAAAGCGCTTGGTTACGCCTTTCAGCTCGACGGTTGGCTTCGGCACGCCCCCAACCCCTCAAATGACCCTCGGCAGAACAACGGAGTGGGTCGCGCTCGTCAAGCCGTCGGCGGGCCGCAGTCGGCACACGTCACGGTTTCCACCGTGACGTGGCTGAGACTGGGATGGCGCTCGCAGAGTATCCGCTTGATGCGCTCGATGTCGGAATCGCCCGGACCGGCAACGGAGACGATCAGGCCGCGGTGACCTGGTCCCAGCCGCCAGAGGTGCAGATCGAACACATGGGCACCCAACTCGCCCTCCACGAGAGCCCGAATATCGCATGCCAGATTGGGGTCGTCTTCGGCATCCAGCAGAACCAGTGCGCTGTCGCGCACCAACCCGTAGGCCCAGGACGCGATCACGACGGCCCCTACCACGCCCACCGCGGCATCTGCCCAAGCGATGCCGAACAGCAGGCCGGAGCCGAGCGCGGCAATGGCCAGAACGCTGGTCGCGGCATCGGCCAAGACATGCAGATACGCGGCGCGCAGATTGTGATCGTGATGATGGCTCTGCTCGTGATTCTCGTGATGCTCGTGCGGATCGTGCAGGAGATAGGCGCTGGCGATGTTCACCAATAAGCCGATGGAAGCGATAAAAAGCGCTTCGCCGTACCGCACGCTCACCGGTTCGACCAGGCGGCGCACGGATTCGATCGCCACACCCAAGGATAGCAGCCCCAGGATAATGGCGCTGGCAAAGGCGGCAAGATCGCCGAATTTGCCCGATCCAAAAGAGAAGCGCGTATCGTTGGCGTGCCGGCGCGCCAGCCAATATGCCCCGGCGGCAAGACCCAAAGCGCCGACGTGCGTGGCCATGTGCACACCGTCGGCCAACAGCGCCATGGAACCGAACAGCAGCCCTGTGGTGATCTCGACGACCATGAACAGGGCCGTTAAGCCTGTCACCAGCTTGGTGCGCGATTCTGCCCGTTCGTGCGCCTGGCCCAGATAGACATGACCGTGCGTCCAGTCCGCGTGATCGTGCGTCTTGCTCATCATGCGAGACAGATTAGGGGCAAGGGGGCTATGGCGCAAAATAAATGGGCCGCAAGATCTGGGAATCTCGCGGCCCCGCTCAGCCGTCAAATCGATGGGGAGTTCAACGGCTCAGTAAAAGTGCTTTGCCGTCGGAGAAACGCTTGCCGGTGTAACCCTCGCCCTGATGGCGGAGAATGCCGACCGTCTCACCCGACGCAGTCTTGAGTTCAACTTTATCCGCGCAAGTGTGCCAGCGCGCAACGCGGTCTGCCGCCGCACATTCGGAGGCGAAAGTCGCGGTTCCGTCTGCCGTCAGCGTCAGCGGGCACACGACGTTCCCACCGACGGATAGTTTCCATGCGCCCGTCACATCCGGCGACTGCTGTGCCTGCGCTGCCGCGACGGATATTGCGACTGCGAACGATGTGAAGAGAAGGGTGCGGAGTGTTTTCATCTGAATATTCCCTTCAAGGTTCATCATTCAGTACAGTACGCACCCTCCGCAGATTTGAAAAGGAGGCATATTGGCGCTTTGTGAGGTGAATCTTGTGATGGTTCAAAAACTCATTTGCGGATAACGCCTTAGACAAATCTTAACGTACGCATATCAGATATGTGTATTTCGCATGTTGGTATTCTGACTAAAACTCAGCCGCGCCTTATTTCTGGGCGATCCCTAATTCGGCGGTACGCTGTCGCATTCCGGCCTCGTACCAGCCGCGCGAGGCGTTCACGATCTTCACGACCGAAAGCATGACGGGAACCTCGATCAGGACACCAACGACGGTCGCCAGGGCCGCACCCGAATTGAAGCCGAAAAGGCTTATCGCGGCCGCCACCGCCAGCTCGAAGAAATTGCTGGCGCCAATGAGAGCGGAGGGCGCGGCAACGCAATGCTGCTCCCCGGCCGCGCGGTTGAGCAGATAGGCAAGCCCGGCATTGAAATAGACTTGGATCAGAATCGGCACCGCCAACATCGCGATGATCATGGGCTGTGCCAGGATCTGCTCGCCCTGGAAGCCGAACAAAAGCACCAGCGTCGCGAGCAGCGCCACGAGCGAGACAGGCTGAAGCGTGGAGAGCAGTCGCGCCAGCGCTTCGGCTCCGCCGCCTGCCATCACGCTTCGCCGGATGAGCTGGGCGATCGCAACGGGAACGACGATGTAGAGAACGACAGACAGAAGCAGAGTCTGCCAAGGCACGCTGATCGCCGATAAGCCGAGCAGAAGGCCGACGATCGGCGCAAAGGCGAACACCATGATGAGATCGTTGAGCGCGACCTGACTCAGCGTGAAATGCGGCTCGCCGCCGGAAATGTTGCTCCAAACGAACACCATCGCCGTGCAGGGCGCCGCAGCCAGCAGAATGAGGCCGGCGATGTAGCTGTCGATCTGGCTCGCCGGAAGGTACGCCCTGAACACCCAGCCGATGAACAGCCAGCCCAAGAGCGCCATCGAGAACGGCTTGACTGCCCAGTTGACGAACAACGTAACGGCAATGCCGCGCCAATGCTCCGTGACCCGCGACAAAGCCGCGAAGTCGATCTTCACCAACATCGGGATGATCATCAGCCAGATCAGCACCGCCACCGGCAAATTGACTTTGGCGATCTCGGCCGCGCCGACAATGTGGAAAAAGGCCGGAAAGAACTGCCCCAATGCAATTCCGCCAACGATGCAGAGTCCAACCCAGACGGTGAGATAACGTTCGAATGTGGACATGATTAGCTCTGGCTGCGGCCGATGTCGTCGAGACGGGTTTTCAGCTTGATACGGTCGAGTTTGTCGAACGGAAGTTCGCTGAAGACGCGGATGCGGTTGCCGAGCATCCGCATTGTTTCGCGAAAAGCCTGCATTATCTCAACATCGCTGCCTTGTACGGACGCGGGATCTGGCATGCCCCAATGGGCGCTGACCGGCCGGCCGGGCCAGACCGGACACACTTCGCCCGCCGCAGAGTCGCAGACCGTGAAGATGAAATCCATTTCCGGCGCACCAGGCACGGCAAATTCGTCCCAGCTTTTCGAACGCAGACCTTCGGTGGAAAACCCCAGCTGTTTGAGCAATGCCAGCGCAAAAAGATTGACCGTGCCTTTAGGGTAGCTGCCTGCCGAGTAGGCGCGAAAGCGGCCCTTGCCCTCGGCGTTCAACAGGGCTTCGGCGAGGATCGATCGCGCCGAATTGCCGGTACACAGGAACAGCACATTGTAAGGATGTTCAATCGGCATTGCAGCGAACCTTGTTCGGCGACAGATCGCAGACCTCGGGATGACCGCCGCAGCAGTCCTTGGTCAGATAGGAGAGCAACTGACGCATGCGCTCATAGCGCGCCGCGTAGATGATATTGCGGCTTTCACGGCGCTGCGCAATGAGGCCGGCATGCTCCAGCTCTTTGAGATGAAACGACAGAGTCGGCGCCGGCGTCCCGAGCGCCTCCGCCAGAGCACCTGCGGACTCGCCGGCGGCGCCGGCGCGCACCAGCCGGCGGAAAATTGCCAGGCGCGTTTCCTGGGCGAGCGCGGCCAAGGCCGGCAAGGCTTCCTCTGATTTCATATTTCCAGAATATTGAAAATATCGCGGCGGTCAATATGGAATGCCTGATTTTCTAGAAAGTAGTTCTTGGTCTGTCAGCCCGGCGGCCGCAGCATCATGCCCATGCTCATCAGGATGGATGCCACCGCAATATCGCTGGGCGCGGAAAGCCAGATTGTTGCACGACGACAAGGTTCAACGCGTGGCTACTGCCCGCATTGCCAGCTCGCAGCGGGTTAAACTGGTATTGTCGATGCTTGTTTAGGCCTGCTGAACCGGCATAAGCTGGCTTATCGCTGCATGCACAAAATCAATGATGGGAGGAAAACTGACATGCTTCACAGGCTTCTTTGCGCCGGTGTCGTTGGGATCGGATTGATCGCCGGATCCGCCAGCGCTGCAGACATGATGGTGGTCCATCACACGGTGGCGAATTACGCGACGTGGCGCCCCATATTCGACGCGGACAAGACGAATCAGGTCGCGTCGGGCCTCACCGATCCGCATGTCTATCAGTCGGTCGGCGATCCTAACAATCTCACCATCACATTCATCATGGCCGACCCAGCGAAGGCGAAGGCCTTTGCCACTTCGAAAACCCTGATGACGACGATGAAGAATGCGGGCGTCGTGGGAAAGCCCGAGGTGTCTTACTTGGTTCCTGCGCCCTAAGCGAGGCGCGACTTGCGTATGAAAGGGGCTGCCTGGACGGGCGGCCCTATTTTTTCGCCTGCACTGGCAATCTCAGCCCGGCGTTCAGCCCGGCGGCGGTCCGTGCATATAGCTTTCCACCAGCGAACCGGAAATCAGCCGCCAGCCGTCTACCAGCACGAAGAAGATCAGCTTGAACGGCAGCGAGATGATCACCGGCGGCAGCATCATCATACCCATCGACATCAAAATCGAAGCCACTGCCATATCGATGATGAGGAACGGCACGAAAATGAGAAAGCCAATCTCGAAGGCGCGCTTCAATTCCGACAGCATGAACGCCGGTGCAATGGTGGTGAGCGGAACCGCTTCGGGCGCAGGCAGTTTCTTGTTGCCGGACATGTCCATGAACAATTTCAGATCGGCGCCGCGCACATGGCCGAGCATGAATTTCTTCATCGGCACGGCAGCCCGGTCGAAGGCCTGCTCAGTCGTGATCTGGTTGGCGATCAGCGGCTCGACGCCTTGAGCGTAAGCGTCCTTCAGCGTCGGCGTCATCACGAACAAGGTGAGGAACAGCGCCAGACTGACGATCACGCTGTTGGGGGGGCTTTGCTGCAGACCGAGCGCCGTGCGCAGCAGCGACAGCACGACGACGATGCGCACGAAGCTCGTCATCATGATGAGTATTGACGGTGCGACGCTGAGAATGGTGATCAGCGCGATGATCTGCATCATGCGGTCGGTGAACAGCCCGCCGCCGGACAAATCAATCGACAGCCCGCCGGCCGCAGCCGCGGCGGAAGCAGCCGTTGCTGTATGTGCCGCGGCATGCGCGGCGCCCGGGATCGCAAGCGCGACCAATGCAGCCAGCGGTACGATCAGACGCCGCATCATGGCGAATGCTCTGCAGGCGGCGCGATACCCGCTTCGATGACCGTAGCTCCGTCGGGGCCGATCAATACCAGATGCTCGACATCGTCGCGGCGCACGAGCGCCAGACGTTGACGCGGAGAGATCATCAAGGTCTCGACGACCTTGAGCCGGCGTGCGGTTGCGGGCTTCACCAACCCTGGCAAGCCGAACCGGCGCGCGCCAAGACCGGCGAAGCCGACGAGGCCCAGCACCAAAAGCAGGGCGCCTAGATAACGTGCGATATCGAGAAGTTCCATGACGTGCATCAAATGCCGTCAAGCTTAATCGTTGGTTAAACGCGGGAAGAATTTGCCCGGCAGGTTTTTCCGTTTGCGTTAAGCGCGGCTTAATCGTTCGCGCGCAGCATGCCTCTTCTTAAGGCTAACAATTCGTTACGGACGGCAGCGATGAACCTTCCCGAGATTCCCCTGCTCTCCATGTTGAAGGAGCGCATGGGCTGGCTCAATCAGCGCCAGAACGTGCTTTCGCAGAATGTCGCCAACGTGGACACGCCCGGTTACACGGCGCGCGATCTGAAGCCTGTCGACTTCGAACGGGCGCTCAGGAACGCCACCAGTTCCAACAATTTCTCGAACTCGCTCATGATCACCAACCCACGGCACATCACGCTGGCGCGCGATACAGGCTCGTTCGACGCTCAAAACACGCCGGACATCGAATCGAATCCGTCGGGCAATTCGGTGTCGTTGGAGCAGGAAATGATCAAGGTGTCCGACACCCAGGTGCAATTCCAGGCCGCGACAAACCTCTACGCCAAGGCGATCGGGATGATGAAGACCGCCATCGGCAGATAGGAGAAACCAAGATGGATCTTTCGACGTCTATGTCGGTGGCCGCTTCTGGCATGCGCACGCAGTCCGAGCGCATGAAGATCATCGCAGAGAACATCGCCAATGCGAACTCCACCTCGCCCGCCACAGGCGGCGATCCCTACCGGCGCAAGATCGCGACCGTCAAAAGCGAATTTGACCACGAACTGAATGCAACCGTTGTGCAGTCGGGCAAGCCCGTCGACGATACCAGTCCGTTCCGCATGCAATACGATCCGGGCAATCCGGCAGCCGACGCCAAGGGTTATGTGAAGCTGCCGAACGTCAACAGCCTTGTCGAAATCATGGACATGCGCGAAGCGCAGCGGTCCTACGAAGCCGACCTCACGGTGATGGACGCCACCAAATCGATGCTGGCACGCACCGTCGACTTGCTCAAGAAATAGGGAGTTGACCGATGGCCGTACTGCCCGCCGCCGCAACCGCCGCCTATCAGGCTGCCGCCAAGATCGGCACCAGCGCCACGCCGGGCGTGGTTCCTGCCGATTTGCCGGCTGGCGGAAATTTTTCCGATTTTCTCTCGAACGCGATCCACGACAGCATCGGCACAATGAAACAGGGCGAGAAGATGGCGTCCAAGCAGGTCGCGGGTCAGGCCGACATCGTCGACGTGGTCAATGCGGTGAATGCCGCAGAAATCACCCTCGATACGGTGGTCGCGGTCCGCGACAAGGTCGTCGCCGCCTATCAGTCCATCATGAACATGCCGATCTGAGGAACCATCATGACTCCGGCCGACGCCATCGATTTCGCCCGCTCCTCGATCTATGTGTTGCTGGAGATCATCACGCCGGCGATGCTCACCGCGCTGGTTGTGGGGCTGGCCATCGGCTTGCTGCAAGCGTTGACGCAAATCCAGGAAATGACGCTCGTCTTCGTGCCGAAGATCATCGCGATCTTCATCGTGCTGCTTATCGCGCTGCCCTTCGCGGGCGAGGCGATGGGCGGGCTGATGACGGATATCGCGCAGCGCATTGCGGCGTATTAGGACCGCAATGACGATCACGCTTCCAGGTCTCTCCGGCGCGGTTCTCGTCTATCTTCTTGTCTTCGCGCGCGCGGGCGCCATGGTCATGTTGCTCCCGGCGATCGGTGAAGCGGCCGTGCCCGGACGCGTGCGCCTGATGTTGGCTTTGGCAATTTCGCTGGCGCTGGCACCGACCGTCTCAGGCAGCTATCCCCAGCAGGCACCGGCCACGACGCTGGCGCTCGGCCTCCTGATCGCCCAGGAAATCACCGTCGGAATTCTGGTCGGCACGATGGCGCGCATTATTATGAGCGCTCTTTCCACTGCGGGCTTTCTGATCGCAAGCCAGACCGGCCTGTCCTACGCCCAGACCATCGATCCGACATCCAACGGACAGCAAGGCGTTTCGGTCGGCAATTTCTTTTCGCTGCTTGGCGTGGTGCTGATCTTCGCCACCAACCTGCATCATCTAGCAATCGGTGCGATATCGGGAAGCTATCATCTGATCCCGCCAGGCAGTTCGCTTCCCACAGGAGACATGGCCGAACTGACCATCCGGCTGGTGAGCGGCTCCTTCGCGCTGGGCTTTCAGCTGGCCGCGCCGTTTCTGGTGTTCGGCTTCGCCGTGAACGCCGCGTTCGGCGTGCTGGCGCGCCTGATGCCGCAGCTGCAGGTCTTCTTCGTCGCCATGCCGATCAACATCCTAGTGGGCTTCCTGCTGCTCGTCATGTTGCTTGGCTCGATGATGACGCTGTTCCTCAATTATTACTCCGGCCAGATGGGGAGTTTCCTATGAGCGCTTGCAGGCAAAGGGTGGCGCGGTTTGCCGTCCGCAAGCGCGACCAGAGATAATTCATGGCCGACGATCGCGACCCAACCCAACAAACCGAAGAACCGACACAAAAGCGACTGGACGACGCGCGCGAACACGGCGACGTCGTAAAAAGCGCCGAATTGCAGACGCTGATCTTGCTGTTCGGCGGCACGCTCGCCATCGCTGCATTCGGTCATTCTGCTGCCATATCGCTGACTCAGACCCTCACGAGGTTCCTCTCCGAGCCCGACCAGATCGGCACCGGCCCGGTCGAATTGATGGTGCTGATGCGCCATATCCTGATGCAGCTGGGGCTGATCGTAGGACCGATTTTTGCGGTGCTGATGGTGGCCGGTCTGGCCGGAAATCTGGTCCAGCATCGCCCCGTCTTCACCTTCGACCGCATCAAGCCGGACTTTTCCAAGCTGTCGTTGACCGGCGGCCTGAAGCGGATGTTCGGAGTCGACGGTTTCACCAACCTGCTCAAGGGCCTGATCAAGATCGCGGTGGTCGGTGCGGCGATCTGGATCCAGCTGTGGCCGGACCGGGGTGGCCTCGAAGCGGTGCTGGAGCAATCCCCAGCCGCAGTGGCCGGCGACATGACGCACCTTTTGTTCAAGGTGCTGATCGCGGCCTTGTCCGCGCTGGCCTTCATCGCAGGTGCGGATTTCCTGCTGCAGCGCTTCCAGTTCCTCAAGCGGAACCGGATGTCCAAGCAGGAAATCAAGGAAGAATACCGCCAGACCGAAGGCGATCCGGCCATCAAGGCCAAGGTCCGCCAGATTCGCCAGGAACGGGCCAAGCGGCGGATGATCGCGGCCGTCCCCACGGCCTCCGTCGTCATCATGAACCCGACGCACTTCGCCATCGCACTCAAGTACGAATCAGGCAAAATGGCCGCTCCGATATGCGTGGCCAAGGGCGCGGACGCCCTGGCGCTGCGTATCCGCGATGTGGCGAAAGAACATGATGTGCCGGTCGTCGAAAATCCCCCCTTGGCGCGTGCGCTGTATGCCACCGTGGACGTGGACGAGGCGATTCCGCCCGAGCATTACAAGGCGGTGGCGCAGGTCATCGGCTACGTCATGCGGCTTACCAGCAAGCTCCGGCCCAATTAATTTTCCGACCTTCCCCGCACTTTCGGTTATGGTCCGTCCATGATGGCGGCGCGAAGCATCATGGGAGGCAATCTCGGCATTCCGGCCGGCGGCTGGCGCTGGGCAGCGCTCGGCTTCGTCGTCCTGGCGGTCGGGGCGGCGGCCCTTGCCGTGACGACACCCCAGGTCGCGCAATGGGCCGGCGTGGCCCTGCTCTGCGGAATCGGTGCCGTGGGCAGCCTGTTCCTCTATGCGGTGTGGCCTCGCGAATCGATGAGCGCCGCCGACGCGCGCCGGGTGGCCGAAGCCGCCGCGCGCGCCAACATCGCCTGGGCCGTCACCGGCAGCGACGGCGCGGTGCTCGACTGCAACGATGTTTATCGGCGCATGGCCGGCGCCGCCGAAGGCGAATCGGCTCCGCCGCCCGAACTTGCGCTGGCCGGCGAACCCTCCGCCGCAGTGCTCTACCGGCTGGCGCGGGGTGCCGCGGAAGGCGTGGCGCGCGAGGAGTCCTTCGGCGTCGCGCCCGGTCTGGAGATCGTGGCCGCGGTACGTCCCTTGACCGGTGGACAAACCGCCTGGTGGTTCACCCCGCGGCTTTCGCCCGGTGCACGTGCGGCCGCCAAGCCGGCGCCGACGCCTGTGAATCTCGGCGTCAGCGACGTGTTCCGCGACGCCCCGATGGGCGTCGCCTTCGCCACCTCCGACGGCAAGCTGGTCGACGCCAACGGCGCGTTCAAAGCGTTCTTCGGATCGCCGGGCGCAATTTCCGGGCGCGCACTGACCGATATGGTCGAAGAGTCGGATCGGCCGGGCGTCAGCGCCTTGATCGCCAAAGCGGCGGAAGGCCAGACCGGAACGGATTCGGCGGAGCTGCGCGCCGCGGGCCAAGGCGAAACCGGCAGCGAGCGCATGGCCGAGCTTTTTGCGGCCCCGATGAACGGCACCGACGGCCGCGTCATTCTGTACTTGCTCGACGTCTCGGAACAGAAGGCGCTCGAAGTCAAATTCGCCCAGTCGCAGAAGATGCAGGCCGTCGGACAATTGGCCGGCGGCGTGGCGCACGATTTCAACAATCTGCTCACCGTCATCATCGGCAATTCCGAATTTCTCCTGATGCGCCATCAGGCGGGCGATCCCTCGTTCAAGGAGATCAACGAGATTCACCAGAACGCGCTGCGCGCCGCGACGCTGGTGGGACAATTGCTCGCCTTCTCGCGCAAGCAGACGCTGCAGCCGCGCGTCCTGGCGGTGCGCGATGTGGTGGGCGAATTGGCGTTGATGCTGCGCCGCCTGCTGCGCGAGGGGGTAGAACTGAAGCTGGAACACGGCGCCGATCTGTGGCCGGTGCATGCCGACGAAGCCCAGCTTTCCAATGCGATCATCAATCTGGTCGTCAATGCACGCGACGCCATGCCGAGCGGCGGCACGGTGACCATTCGCACCGCCAACGAGACGGCAACGGCGCCGATCGCGCTCGGCACCGCGATCATGCCGGTGGGCGATTACGTGCTCATCGAAGTCGCCGACACGGGCACCGGCATTGCCAAAGAGCATCTGGGCAAGATCTTCGATCCCTTCTTCACCACCAAGCCGGTGGGCCAGGGAACCGGGCTTGGCCTGGCGACCGTTTACGGCATCGTCAAGCAGACCGGCGGCTTCATCACGGTGGATTCCGACGTCGGCAAGGGCACCGCCTTCCGCATTTTCCTGCCCCGCTTCCGCGCCGAACAGGACACCGTCGCCGCGCCGGAACCGGAACGGGCGAGCCCGCGCGACGTCACCGGCCAGGACACCATCCTGTTGGTGGAAGACGAAGAGGCGGTGCGCAGCTTCGCGGCACGCGCGCTGCGCATGCGCGGCTACAATGTGCTCGAGGCCGCGGGCGGCGAAGAGGCGCTGGAGATGGTGCGCAGCTCGGCCGTGACGATCCATCTGCTGATCACGGACGTCGTGATGCCCAACATGGATGGGCCGACGCTGGTGCGCGCCGTCAAGCGCATCCGCCCCGACATGGCGATCATCTTCATGTCGGGCTATGCCGAGGAAGCCTTCCGGCGCAACGACGAGAAGGCCGAAGACCTGCACTTCCTGCCCAAGCCCTTCGGACTGAAACAGCTTGCGGCGAAGGTCAAGGAAGTGCTGTCCGGCACTCCGCCCGTCAAGCGCGTGGGCTGAGAGATAGCGATCGGAACGAACTCAAGAGTGTGCGGCAAGCTTGCGCTCAGCGCAGCCGGCCGGGATAGCGCTTGACGAAAACGTCGAGCTTCTGGGCGAGCTGGGGCGTGTTGTATTCGCGGTCCCACACCGAGATCGCTTCCGCCAGAATCTTCTCGCGCAACTCGGCGGGAAGTTCGTTCCAATGCGCCAGCGTGGCGCTGCCGATCCGGCGCACGAAAGTTTCTTCTTCGCTGGGATATTTGAAGACCTTGCGGGCGGGCGCCTTCTCGACAAGCTTCGGTGGGGTCTTTTCTGGTTGGGCCATTGAGGCGCCCTTTCGTTCGTTAGCCGCAGCGCGTTTTCGCCGCAGACCGGCCGCCGCGCCTGTTCGCGCTTTGGGGCGGCACCACAAGGCTACCCTATAAGGGCGCAGCGCAGTTCTGTCGAGCAAACTATACTGCAAATACCGGGGCGCGGCGTGATAACCTAGGCCTCCGAAACAAAGAGGCGCTGGCACATGAGACTTAGACGATTTTTGCTGTTCGTACCGGCGTTTTTTGCTGGCCGGCCAGGCGGCCTTCGCGCAGGAGGCCAGGGTTGAAACCTCGCTGGGCACGATTGTCATCGCGCTGGACCGGGCCCATGCGCCCGCGACGGTGGACAATTTCATCCGCTACGCGAAGGAAGGCCATTTCGACGGTACCGTGGTGTATCGCGTGGTGCCGGGCTTCGTGATCCAGGCGGGCAGCTTCGAGGCCGACGGCAAGGAGCGCGGCACGCACGCACCCATCGCGCTCGAAAGCGGCAATACACTTCGCAATGTGCGCGGCGCGGTGGCGATGGCGCGCGGCAACGAGCCCGTCAGCGCGACGGCGGAGTTCTTCATCGATCTCGACGACAACAGCGCAGCCCTCGATGCCAAGCAGGGCGACACGCCGGGCACCACGGGCTATGCCGTGTTCGGCAGCGTGGCCGCTGGCCTGGACGTGGTGGACAGAATAGCGGCCACGCCGCTGGCGGGCGGCAAAGGCCCGTTTCCCGACGCGGCGCCGGCAACGCCGGTGGTGATCGAAAAGGTGACGGTGAGCGAGGGGGCCAACTGACCCCTCTTCCCGCCACCGCAGGCCGGGATATGCTGAGCCCCTGGGAATCGATTTGGGGAGCAAGCAATGTCCGGTACCGGTTATGAAATGCAGATTCTGTTTTGTGCGATCGCGCTCGGGCTGATCCAGCTCGTGCTGGCGGCCGCCGCCAGCGTGACGAAGCGCGGCATGCCCTGGGCGCTGGGTCCGCGCGACGAACCGGGCGCCATGCTCGGCAAGATCGGCGGCCGCCTCGAGCGCGCCTACAAGAATTTCCTCGAGACGTTTCCATTGTTTGCGGCCGCGGTTCTGGTTGCCAATGGGCTCGACAAGCACACCGCGATGAGCGTGCTGGGCGCACAGATCTATATTTGGGCGCGGCTGCTCTATGTGCCGGCCTATGCGATCTCCATTCCGTACACGCGCACACTGGTGTGGACCGCATCGCTGGTCGGAATCCTGCTGGTGATGAGCGCGATCTGGCCGGGATAGGCGCCGTCATTTCCGGTCCGCTTCGGCGAGGGCGGCGCGCACGCGCCGCCGCCAGGCGGCGACGCGCTTCTTCCAGGCGCGCACCTCTGACACATGTGCGCCGGTTCTGAGCGCGTTGCGATTGCCGAATGGCGCACCAAGCTTGCGGCACGGCGGCGGCGAAAGATCGATCATTGTTTTTCGTTTCACGGCAAACACCCCCTACCCCCCCTCCCCCTGCGCTGGCGTTGCGACCCTCTGGACATGCTCGACGGTGATGACCTGACGCCGCTCTTCCATCGCGGGCGCGGCGGGGGCGCGCAGGCGCGCTACGACCTTGCCGACGTTCGCACCCGTGGTCGCCAGATTTTGCGCGGCTGTCAGAAAGCGGATGCGCTCGTCCGCATCAGGCGTGAGACAGGCGGAACGGAACGCCACGTCGCGCAGCAGCGCGCGGCAATCCTCGATCAGCCCGTTGAGCAGCTTTTCCGTATCGGACGGTGCGGCGTCAGACGGAACGGGAGGTTTGCCGTTCTCCGCGGTGTCCGCGCGCCCCTCCGCCAGGCGCACCTGGCGAAACCGATCTTCGAACACGCCCGATAGCCTGGTGGGAACAAGCCCGCCGTTATCGTCGGCATAGCGGCGCATCTCGTCTTCCCATTGCACGATCCTGGCGTCCCCGCGCGGTTCGTCCGTGGCGGAGGCGGAGGCTGGCGTCTCGTCATCGGCGGTCTCTTCCTCGGGATGCGCGCGCCGCCAGCGTGCGCTTGCTTCGTCGATTTCGCGCATGTGCTGTTTCAGGGTTTCTGCAAAATCGGGTTCTTCCGTTTTCTTGCCCATTGGAACTCTCTCGCTATTGCCGCGCGCATTATCCGCCCGGTTCGCAGAACGTGGATAAGCAAAGCGGCGCGTCGCAAGCGGATGCACGCGAACGGCTTGAGCGCGTTGGGAAATTCCGGCGCGAACGGAGCAAAAAGCGCGTCGAAAAAACGTGGATAGGGAATGAGAATTGAAATCAGAAGGGGCGTGAGCCGCGTTCAGTACGGCTGCTCGCGTGCAGGATGTTGAATGGTCAGGATCGCGATTTCGTCGGCGGACGCGTCAATCGCATAATAGATGAGATAACCGTATTTGCGGCTGACATGCTTGCGCCCGCCCTCGACATTTTGCCGTCTGCCGATTTCCGGGAACTCCGACAGAAGCTGAAGCGATTCGAGAATGGCACTGCGCACACGTTCCGCCGCAGGCGGGTTCTCGGCGCGGATATAGTCGGCAATTTCCATCACGTCTCGCGCGGCGCGCGGCGTGAAACGAAGCTTCATGTGTCGAAGCGGCGAAACGCAGCCTCGACCTCCGTATCGCCGGCAAACTCTCGACGTTTGGCTTGAGCCAGACCTTCCAGAACGGCAGGCAAATGCACCGGATCGATTATTTCCGGCTCTCCGTCCGATTCGGCAAGCAGCAGCATCGCGCGCGCGATCTCGTCCTGGCTTTCGGACGGGAGGCGGACGACGGCCGCAAGGGCTTTTTCGAGCAACTTCGTCATAGGGGAAGAATAGGATAGATTTCACGTGGATTAAAGGGTGCAACCGTGCGGAAGCGAGCGATTAACTACAGCAAAGGCAAAGTCGGTAGCATTAGAGTGGTGAAAGATTTCCTGCCGCCGCCCGACAAGTTGGTGCTGCGCGAATCCAATGTGAAAGTGACGCTGTCGCTCAGCCAGCGCAGCGTGGATTTTTTCAAACGCGAAGTGGCGAAGCAACGCGTGCCTTACCAGCGCACAATCCGCGCGCTGGTGGATGCGTATGCGGAGAGGGAGGAGTGAGTTTCACTCTGACCACAACGTTATAAAGGCGGTATCCAATGGGAAGCCTGGACGTAGAATCACTCAAGATTGCGTTTTCGACTGCAAGTTCGTTGAATGAATGGGCTACCGTTGTCGTAGTGCTTGGCGTCGTTATTGAATTGGTAGCATTGCTGATCTTCGGCAAAGATATGTCGCGAACAGAAAAGGGAATGCTTATTGTAGGGAGCGTGCTTGTCGTTGTAGGCGTTGGTGGCGAATATATATTTGGGGGGCGAGCATCGGCAGCAGCGGCGCGACTGCAACAGATTTCAGATGAGAAAATTACCGAAGCTAAGAACGACGCAGCCCATGCAATTTTCCAAGCTGCGGCTCTAGGGGTGCAAGAGAAAAATTTAGACCAATATGTGAAAGACCAAAAAGCCCGTGTAGATCGCGCGATCACGTCATTAAATGCGGAAGAAAGGACGTTAAGAATCGTCGCAAAGAAAGCCGATGTACAGGACTCCCAGTTACGTGCTGATCTGACAAAGAGCGAAGTTGCTCTTAAGCAAGCCGCTGATATTGCTGCCAAGGCGTATAAACGCACCCAACCGCGCCAAATGATGTTTTGCTTGGCGTGGCAGCCTCTGAAAATGCAGCCAAAAGTTCCAGTCGAGATTCTGTACTTAAAAAACGCTTCTGATGCGTTTCTATTAGCAATCGAAATCGACAATTGCCTGGACGAGGTTGGATGGTCACCGACGTATCCAAAGCCGATACCGGAGAAACACCCTTCGTATTTTCCGCAGCCGGATATTGAAGCTGTGGGAGGTTCTGATAGTGGCGTCACCGTGGTGGGCAGCCATACCGCATCTATCAGCGCTGATCACGGCTTCGGAAATCTATTTGCAGAGGGAAGCCCAGAAAACGCGGTATCCAATGCACTTCTAAGTGCTTTAGGCGACGGAATATACTCCAGCATCGCAAGGGATGTGCCAGACGGAACAATTCGAATAGTTGTGGGGCCGAAACCGTAGCTTAGTCGTCCGTCAAGTACGGGATCATCGCCCCCGCAAGGGGGAGATGAAGATCGGAGTTTATTTCTGCCGTTGTTTGCGCGGTTTGCGCGCGGCGTATTTGGCGTCGCGCAGCGCATTCGCCTCGTTGTGGCGGATGTGTCAGCCGGTCGTCGCGGGTCGGCGAAATTCGCCGGCAGCATCCATCGTCATGCGCAGCCAGTCTGGGCACATGTCGTAGCTGTTCGGCCAAGTGAGGGCGCCATAGTCCAGGAACACGCGCATGAAGTACGTGGGATCGCGGAGCGGTTCGAGCATTTCACCGGGCTGTTTCACGAGATCGGCGAAATCGTGCTCGCCCCAGTAACCATCGCCAAAATGGACCCTGAGGCGAAAACCGCTGAGCGATTCGACCTTTACGACTTCGTTCAACATCGTTCCGGGATTATCCATCAACGGTCGACGATGTGCCAGCGCCACGACCTGGGTCCCCTTGACCTCGCATCGTGCGCGATGCGCACGATGCGAGGTCAAGGGGATGACAGGGGCGTGTGAAGTCGGCGGCGCGCGACGCGGGCGCATCGCGACCCCTCCCCGAAAAATCACTTCGTGATTTTTCGACCCTCCCTCAAGGGGAGGGTCGGGGTAGCGAGTTTATCTCCGCCGCTGTTTGCGGGCGGCGTATTTGGCGTCGCGCATCGCTTTCTGGTCGGCCAGCAGCTTGACGATCTTGCGCTTCTCTTCCTCGGCCAGCCATTTCTTGGCGGCTTCGTACTCTTCGTCGGCCAGCCGCTTGGCTTCCTCGGCGGCGAGGCGTTCGGCTTCGAGGCGCTCGGCCTCGGCCTTCTTCTCGGCCTCGATGCGTTCGGCCTCGGCCTTTTTCGCGGCTTCGCGGGCGGCTTCGCGCGCGTTGCGCTCGGTCGCGATCCGCATCCGCTCGGCCATGCGCTCGGCGGCCGTCTCCTGAAGCTTGCGGGCGCGTTCGCGCGCCCGTTCCATCTCGGCCGCGCGCGCCTTGGCGCCGGCGTCTACGCGATCATGGAAAGATTTTTCTTTGAACAAACCCATACGTGCGTCTTCTCCGTTATTGACTGGTGTTTCGTACCTTGTTTGCGGGCCACGCGCTGCTTCGCATCGCGACCCCTCCCCGAACGCGCCACCGCGCGTTCGACCCTCCCTCAAGGGGAGGGTTGAATGAGATTAGTTGTCCAGGAACGAGCGTAGTTTGCGGCTCCTCGAGGGATGTTTGAGTTTGCGCAGCGCCTTCGCCTCGATCTGGCGGATGCGTTCGCGGGTGACCGAAAATTGCTGGCCGACTTCTTCCAGCGTGTGATCGGTGTTCATGCCGATGCCGAAGCGCATGCGCAGCACGCGCTCTTCGCGCGGCGTCAGCGTTGCCAGGACGCGCGTGGTGGTCTCGCGCAGATTGGCCTGGATCGCCGCGTCGATCGGCAGGATGGCGTTCTTGTCCTCGATGAAATCGCCCAGGTGCGAATCTTCCTCGTCGCCGATGGGCGTTTCGAGAGAGATGGGCTCTTTGGCGATCTTCAGCACCTTGCGCACTTTTTCCAGCGGCATGGCGAGGCGTTCGGCGAGTTCCTCGGGCGTCGGCTCGCGGCCGATCTCGTGCAGCATCTGGCGCGAGGTGCGCACCAGTTTGTTGATCGTCTCGATCATGTGCACCGGAATGCGGATGGTGCGCGCCTGATCGGCGATGGAGCGGGTGATCGCCTGGCGAATCCACCAGGTGGCATAAGTCGAGAATTTGTAGCCGCGGCGGTATTCGAATTTGTCGACCGCCTTCATCAAGCCGATATTGCCTTCCTGGATCAGGTCGAGGAACTGCAAACCGCGGTTGGTGTATTTCTTGGCGATGGAGATCACGAGGCGCAGATTGGCCTCGATCATTTCCTTCTTGGCGACGCCGGATTCGCGCTCGCCCTTCTGCACCGTCTGCACGATGCGGCGAAATTCGCTGATCGACTGGCGCATTTCCTGCGCCAGGGTCTGGATCTCGTCGCGCTGAGCGTGGATCTTGTCGCGCTCTTCGGCGACGAAGTCCTTCCAGCCGGAGCGCGACAGGCGGCCGACGCGGCGCGCCCAGTTGGGATCGAGCTCGTTGCCGAAATGCTCCTTGAGGAAATCCTCGCGCAGCACGCCATGCGCTTCGGCCAGGCGCAGCAGGCGGCCTTCCAGGGAGACCAGACGGCGGTTGATGCCGTACATCTGATCGACCAGGGCTTCGATGCGGTTGTTGTTGAGCTTGAGGCTCTTGACCAGATCGACGGTCTCGTTGCGCAGCTTCTTGAAGCGGCGCTCCTGACCGGTGGAAAGCTCGTCGGAGGCCAGCGCGGCTTCCACCGAAGCGTCCTGCAAACGGCCGAGCTTCTTATAAAGATTGGCGATCTGGTCGAGGGTTTCGAGCACCTGCGGCTTGAGCGCGGCTTCCATCGCGGAGAGCGGCAGATTGCCTTCGTCGTCGAAATCGTCGGCATCGGCGGCAGCATCGGCCTTGGCGGCGGCTTCGGCCGGATCGAGTTCTTCCTCCGGCTCGCCCGGCGTCGGCGCAGCGGCGGGTGCAATAACGGGTTTGGGCGGCGCCGGCGGATCGGGCCGCTTCACTTCGGGGATCGGCAGCGGCTGGGCGGCGGCCATGCCGTTCATCTGCGGCAGTGGCACAATCGGCACCGCGCCTTCCAGCCCGGGAACCGGCGCGGGCTGGCCGTCGGGACCGGCGCCGTACATTGCTTCCAGATCGATGATGTCGCGCAGCAAAACCTTGCCTTCGTTGAGCTCGTCGCGCCACACGGTAAGCGCCTCGAAGGTCAGCGGGCTTTCGCACAAGGCGCCGATCATCAGTTCGCGGCCGGCCTCGATGCGCTTGGCGATCGCGATTTCGCCTTCGCGGGAGAGCAACTCCACCGAGCCCATCTCGCGCAGATACATGCGCACCGGATCGTCGGTGCGGTCGTATTGTTCGGTCTCGGTGCCTTCCTTGACGGCGACCGCCTTGCCGCCTTCCACCAGCGCGGGCACGGCGGCCTCGGCGCCTTCTTCCTGCTCTTCGCTCTCGATGACGTTGATGCCCATCTCGGACAGCATCGACATCGTGTCTTCGATCTGTTCGGAAGACGTCTTGTCGGAGGGCAGGACCTTGTTCAGTTCGTCGTAGGTGACATAGCCGCGCGTCTTGGCGCGCGCGATCATCTTGCGCACGCCGACGTCGGACATATCCAGCAGCGGACTGTCGGCGTCGCCCGGCGACTCGCCCTCGCCCGGCTTGGTGCCTGGTTTGGCGCCCGGCTTGATCGGCGGCTTGGCCGGGACGGCTGCTACGGGAGCGGCAGGCGCTCGCGCTTTGTCGGCCGGCTTGGCGACGAGCGGCTTGGCGGCGGTTTTGGGCTGCGCCTTGGCCAGGGCCGGTTTGGCGGCTGCGGCTTTGGCAGGCTTTGCGGCCGCCTTCACCGGCTTTGGCGCAGGCTTGGCCTTGGCGGCAGCTTTTTTCGCAGGCGCCGCCTTGGCGTTCGCCGCCTTGGCCGGCGGATGCTTGGCCGCGGCTTTCGGTTTCGCCACTTTCTTTGACACAGTCTTTGTCGCCACGTCAGTTCCGTCGTTCAGCTGTCCGTTGCGCGCGCAACGGAATATTCCAGATCAGTTCGCGCACGATGCGCGGCGTACTTAGAACAGGCTTGGGGGCACAAGAAATTCGTCTACGGCCGGCGCAACAGGCTCGGGCGCTGCCAAGGGCTTGACGGCCTTGGGCATTTTCGCCTTCCGCGGCTTCCCGGCCTTCTTCACAGGCTTTTTGGCTTTCGCCAGCTTGCGCTTCGCAGCAGGCTTGGCCTTCTTCGGGGCGGCGCGCTTAACGGCCTTACGCTTCGATTTTGTCTTCGCCTTGACGGCAAGTTTTGCAATTTTCTTGGTCTTCTTTGCGGCCTTCTTCGCCGCCTTCTTCTTCACAGACTTCGACTTCTTCGCCATGGGAAATCCCTCATTCTTCGGTTCGTTGCGCGCGCAACGGACGTTCCTAACCTATACGCGCACGACTTGCTATGAAGCGCTTGTCCTAATCCTTCGAGCGGTGGTCCAGCAAGCGGCGCGCCTCTTGCCAACTTTCCTCGGTCGCCTCGGATTTAAACCGTTCCAGAGCCCTGAGCCGCTCGGGAACAAGATCCGCCATTTCGCGGAGCTGGGCCGCAGCGCGCAGGAAGCGGGCATCGACATCTTCGCCTTCCTGGCTCATGTCCGCCGTATGCGCCACAAGGCGCTCCACGAGTGCGGTCATGCCTGCACGGATGAGATGGCTCTCCAACCCCCCTTTTTCAAGCCTGAGGCCGGAGGCGGCGAGGTTTAGAAGCTCCTGGCGCAGCCTGTCAAGCAAAGCGTCGGAAAAATGCAGCGCCGCAAGGGTTTCGCCGTGCCGATGGGCGATTTCCGGGTCCTCCAGCAGGAGCCGGCAAAGCTCGGTTTCCTTTACCGTGCGCGGTCCTTTTCCCCCGGCCCGCGCCAGCATCGAATTCTTGACGGCAGAGGAAACCGGATCGGGCTGCAGCTGGAAACGGCTGCGAGGGCCTGTCTGACCGGGCTGGCGGACCGGCGGCTGGCGGCGCTTGAAGCTGTCGAATACCAGTTGTTCGAAGTCGCGCCGGTAGTAGTCGGCGATCTTGCCGTCGGCGATCAGCGAGACGATCTCGGAGAGCGCGCGCTCCAGCCCGGCGCGGCGCTCGGGCGTGGAGAAGTCCTTGCCTTCGGTCTCGGCCCGCCACAGCACCCGCGACAAGGGTTCGGCCGCATCCAGCAGCTTTTGCATCGCGCCGGCGCCTGCACTGCGGATCAGACTATCGGGATCCTCGCCCGCCGGCAGGAACGCGAAGCGCAGGCTATGGCCCGGTTTCAGATTGGGCAGCGCCAGGCGCGCGGCGCGATGGGCGGCAGAGAGGCCCGCCGCGTCGCCGTCGAACGCCATCACCGGCTCGGGCGCCACACGCCATAAGAGATGAAGATGATCCTCGGTCAGCGCAGTGCCGAGCGGCGCCACGGCAGCCTCGAATCCCGCGCGCACCAGCGCGATGACGTCCATATAGCCTTCGGCGACGATGATGGTCTGCGCCTTCAGCCCCGCTGCGCGCGCCGTGGCGAGATTGTAGAGCAGCCGGCCCTTGGAGAAGAGCTCGGTCTCGCCAGTGTTGATGTATTTGGGCTTGGCATCGGCGGTCAGCCCGCGCCCGCCGAACGCGATGATGCGGCCGCGCGGATCGCTGATCGGGAACATCAGCCGGTCGTAGAAGAAATCGCGCAACCCGCGATTCTCGTCGCCCGGGCGCGCCAGGCCCGCCGCGATCATGTCGTCGGTGGTGATGTTCTTGGTTTTGAGGTGTTCGATCAGTTGGCTGTTGGACGGCGCATAGCCCAGGCGGAAGCGCTTGGCCGACGCCTCATCCAAGCCGCGCGACTTAAGGTAATCGCGCGCCGGGCGGCCGACCTGTTCGCGCAACTGCGCCTCATAAAAGGTGCAAGCCGCTTCGATCACGTCGTAGAGCGATTTCTTCTTTTCCTCGCGCGCTTCGTCTTCCGCCGTCCATTGCGGAAGTTCCACGCCCGCCTCGCCCGCCAGCTTTTGCACCGCTTCGGGGAAGGAAAGACCTTCGGTCTCCATCAGCCATTTGAAGGCGTCGCCGCCCTTGCCGCAGCCAAAGCATTTGTAGGTGCGCCGGGCGTTCTCCACCTTGAAGGAGGGCGATTTTTCCTTGTGGAACGGGCAGCAGCCCCACATTGCCTGACCGCGCCGCGTCAGCTTCACCTTGCGCCCGACCAGCTGGACGATGTCGGTCCGGCGCAGGATTTCGTCGAGCAGGTTGGGGCCGTAGCGCATGGGGCTTATTTAAGCAGGTCGGGAGCGGAATGACGGCAGCGAAGCCAATGATTCTTGTGCACACTGCGAAAAAGCTCATAAACGCTTGATATTACTATAAATACAAATTGATTGTCATTCCCGGCCGAGCGATGCGTCAGCATCGCGAGGGGAAGGGAACCCAGGTGGAAAGACCAAGCGCAATCTTTCCACCTGGGTCCCCTTCCCTCACGTCGCACGTGATACGTGCGACGTTCGCCGGGGATGACAGTTGTTTATTTCGGCGCGCTCAGCAGGTTCTTCACCGCGGCGCTGGCCTTGGCAAAATCCATCTTGCCCGCGAAGCGCTCCTTCAGCGCCGCCATCACCTTGCCCATGTCCTTCATCGAGGCCGCCCCCGTCTCGGCGATCACCGCGGCGATGGCCGCCTTGGCTTCGGCTTCGTCCATCTGCTTGGGCATGAATTCGCGGATGATGGCGATTTCGTCGCGCTCGGCGGCGGCGAGTTCCGGCCGTCCCCCTTGTTCGTACAGCACAATGGAATCCTCGCGGCTCTTGATCAGCTTGGCCAGCAGGGTGAGGATTTCGTCGTCGGAGATGACGTCGCGGTTCTCCTCGGTGCGATGGGCGATGTCGCGGTCCTTGAGTGCCGCCAGCACCAAGCGCAGCGTGCCGGTGCGCCGCGCGTCGTGCGCTTTCATTGCGTCCTTGAGCTCATTGCTGAAGCGATCGCGCAAACCCATGAGTCTTCTCCGCTGAGGAAAGATTCAATCTAGGCCACAGGGGCGGCTTCTCAAAGCCCCGGAAATCAAAGGGAAACTCGCGGGTTGACCGGGACCCTTGTGCCACCTATTTTCCGGCAAATTCGAGGCCCCCAATGACCGATACCGTTTCAGCACCCGCCGCCATGCCGGCGGAGAAGTTTTCGCGCGCGGTCCTGGTGCTGGCCGACGGCACGCTGTTCGAGGGCCATGGCTTCGGCGCCGATGCCACGGCAGTCGGTGAAGTCTGTTTCAACACGGCGATGACGGGTTATCAGGAGATCCTCAGCGATCCCTCTTATGCTGGGCAGATCGTCTGCTTTACCTTTCCCCATATCGGCATCGTCGGCGCCAACGCCGAAGACATCGAAACCGTCACCCCGCATGTGCGCGGGCTGGTGGTGCGCGCGGATGCCCGCACGCCTTCCAATTACCGCGCGCTGCTGGCGCTCGATCCTTGGCTGAAGCGCCACAACATTCCAGGCATCGCAGGACTGGATACCCGCGCCCTGACAAGCCGCATCCGCGAGAACGGCATGCCGCACGGCGTGATCGCCCATTCGGCAACCGGCAAATTCGACATCGCGGCGCTGACCAAAGCTGCGAAGGAATTCCCAGGACTGGTGGGGTTGGACCTGGCGAAGGATGTGACCTCGCGCCAGACCAGCAAATGGCGCGAGACGCCTTGGGAATGGAACAAGGGCTATGGCGAGATGGCCGAGCCGACCTTCCGCGTGGTGGTGATCGATTACGGCGTCAAGCGCAACATCCTGCGCATGCTGGCGGGGCTGGGCGCGGACGTCACCGTGGTGCCGGCGAGCGCGACGTTCGAAGAGGTAATGGTGCACGCCCCGCATGGCGTGGTGCTGTCGAACGGGCCCGGCGATCCGGCGGCAACCGGCGTCTATGCAATCCCCACCATCAAGGCGCTGGCGGACAGCGGCCTTCCCGTGTTCGGGATTTGCCTGGGCCATCAGATGTTGGGACTGGCGCTCGGCGGGCAGACCAAGAAAATGCCGCAAGGCCATCACGGTGCCAACCATCCGGTGAAGGATCTGGACACCGGCAAGGTGGAAATCGTTTCGATGAACCACGGCTTCACGGTGGACTGCGATTCCTTGCCGGAGGGCGTGATGCAGACCCATGTCTCGCTGTTCGACGGGTCGAATTGCGGGCTGCGCGTGGAAGGCAAGAATGTGTTTTCGGTGCAGTACCATCCCGAAGCCTCGCCCGGCCCGATGGATTCGCACTATCTGTTCGCGCGCTTTGCCGAGGCGGCGAAGGCGCGTACGTAATCTCGGTGTCATGGCCCGCGACTGCGGGCCATCTAGTCGACGCTTCAAAACTCTTGAAAGCGATCCGAGATTTTTTGTTGTGCCAAGCGACCGCCTTCACCTGGATGGCCCGCATTCGCGGGCCATGACAATTGAGGTTTATGATGCGCTGTCATTCCTTCACCCGCCAGGGCGGATTGAGGCGGTTCTTGCCCGCATAATAAAGGCAGAGCTTCACGCCTGCCGGATCGCTGAGCCAGGCTTCTCGCCATAGCCAGGATTGATCGACGGGATCGGAATCGAACGCGACGCCTTGGCCTTTCAGCTCCGCGACCAGTCCGTCGAGATTCTCGCATTCGAAATAGACATGCGGGCCGCGCGCCGCGCCTTTGGCGTTCTTCGTCAATTTCAGTGAAAGGGTGGCGTCGCCGTCCGGCATTTCAAAGCGCGCGTAGTGATCGTTCTTCACGATCAGGCGCAAGCCGAGCGTCTGATAGAACGCGATCGAACGCTCGAGATCGAGCGCCGGAACCGTCACCTGATTGAGGCGCATCAGAACCCGACCGTCTTGGATTGATCCATCGTTGTCATTCCCGGCGAGCGCAAGCGTAGCGAGCGCGAGGAAAGGGAATCCAGAAGTTTGCGCAGGTTCATGGATTCCCTTCCCCTCGCATTGCTAACGCAATGCTCGGCCGGGAATGACAATCACCTTTTTTCCTTAAAACAAGCACGCCTTACCGCTTCAGTTCGAGGACATCGAAGGTCGATTCCTGGACCGGATAGGGCAGCTCCAGACGCGCGCGGCCGTCGGCGAGCAGCGACAGGAGGCCGATCTGGTCGTCGGGCGTCGCGGCGGCCCCAGCGGAGGCTCCACGTCCCGAGTAGACCGGCGGCTTTTCCGGCGGGCCGTAGGCCGTCACATACGATGCGCCGAGATACACGTAACCACTGCCTTCGCTATAGAGAAAACCCGAGGTGCGCTGGCTGCCCGACAGTTTCTCGAAGAACAGCGCGCCGCCGCGCTCGCTGATGCGGCAGCGGAACCAGGAATAGATCACATCGGGCGTCAAGCCGCCGAGTTTGATGGTGCGGCAGCGCCAAGCACCTGCCAGGGCGGACGGCGAGGCGGAGGTGGCCTGCGCATGAATCACCGAGTCGATGGCGGCGAGGTCGGACGGCGAGGCGCCGCGCGAGGCTTCGTCGAGGCCCTTGGTGCGGGATTCGTCCAGCCGCGAAAGACGCTGCGCGTCGAATTGGGACGCCTCGTCGCGCCAGCCGGCATTTGCCGCGGTGGCGATCAGCGCGAAAGTCAGTGCAGCAGCGATTTTGCTATGCATCTGGGTTCTCCCCGTTCGTGTTCCAACTCTTCAGCACGGATGCCGGCGGTACGCCGATCACATTGTAGCCGGCATCGACATAATGCACTTCACCGGTGACGCCGCCCGACAGATCGCCGAGCAGATAGAGCGCCGCGCCGCCGACATGATCGAGCTCGATGGTCTTCTTGAGCGGTGTCAGCGCGCGAATCCATTTGAACATGGTGCGCCCGTCGCCCACCGCCGAGCCCGCCAATGTACGCATCGGCCCGGCGCTGATGGCGTTGACGCGGATGTGGTCCTGGCCCAGATCGGCCGCGAGATAGCGCACCGACGCCTCGAGCGCCGCCTTGGCCACGCCCATCACATTGTAGTTGGGCATCACGCGCGTCGCGCCGAGATAGGAGAGCGTCACCATCGCGCCACCCCGGTTCGCCATCAGATGCGCGGCGCGGCGCGCCACCGTGGTGAAGGAGTAACAGGAGATCGACAGGGTGCGCGCGAAATTCTCGCGCGTGGTGTCGACATAGCGGCCCTTCAGTTCGTTCTTGTCGGAGAAGGCGATGGCATGGACCAGAAAATCCATCCCGCCCCAGGCAGCCCGCAGCGCTTCGAAGGCCGCGTCGAGTTCCGCGTCGTTCTCCACATCGCCCGGAAATATCAGTTTGGAGCCGATGGACTCGGCCAGCGGCTTCAGGCGCTTGGCCTGTGCCTCGCCTTGATAGGTGAAGGCGAGCTCCGCTCCCTCCGCCGCCAGCGCGCGCGCGATACCCCAGGCGATGGAATGGTCGTTGGCCACGCCCATCACCAAGCCGCGCTTACCCTTCATCAATCCGGCGGTGTCAGACATAAGTCTCCAATCTCAAAATAAGGCGGCGCGCGCCCGGAATCGCCCCGAGGCTCTGCCATTATTATACGACGTTACGTCAAGGGGCACGCAAACTACGCCAAAATCGCGGCGTTAAGCATCGGGGAGCTGGAAAACCAGCACCGCGTTGGTGCCGCCGAAGCCGAAGCTGTTGGACAGGACGCGCTCGATCTTGGCGTTGTCGATGCGGCTTCGGACGATCGGCGCATCGGCGATTTCGGGGTCGAGCTCCTCGATATTGGCGCTCTCGGCGATGAAATCGCCCTTCATCTGCAGGATCGAGAAGATCGCTTCCTGCGCCCCGGTAGCGCCCAGCGAATGGCCGGCCAAGGATTTGGTCGAATTGACCGGAGGGATCTTGTCGGCAAACACCTCGCGCAGCGCCTTGATTTCCATCACGTCGCCGACCGGCGTGGATGTGCCGTGCGCATTGATGTAATCGATCGGGCCGTTCACGGTGGACAGCGCCTGACGCATGCAGCGCACCGCGCCTTCGCCCGAAGGCGCCACCATGTCGGCGCCGTCCGAGGTGGCGCCGTAGCCGACCAGTTCGGCGTAAATCTTCGCGCCGCGTGCCTTGGCGTGTTCGAGTTCTTCCAGCACCACCACGCCGCCGCCGCCCGCGATGACGAAGCCGTCACGGTTCTTGTCGAAGGCGCGCGAGGCTTTCTCCGGCGTCGCGTTGAACTTGGACGACATCGCGCCCATCGCGTCGAACAGCACCGACAGCGTCCAGTCGAGTTCTTCGCCGCCGCCGGCGAAGATCACGTCCTGCTTGCCCCACTGAATCAATTCGGCCGCATTGCCGATGCAATGGGCGCTGGTGGCGCAGGCCGAGCTGATCGAATAGTTGACGCCCTTGATCTTGAACCAGGTGGAGAGCACCGCCGAGCAGGTGGATGACATGCACTTTGGCACCGCGAAGGGACCGACGCGTTTGGGGCTGGAATTGCGTGCGGTATCGGCGGCGGCGATCAGGGTGCGGGTGGAAGGCCCGCCGGAGCCGACGATCAGGCCGGTCTTCTCGTTGACGATGTCCTTTTCCTCAAGCCCGGAATCGCGCAGCGCCTGATCCATCGCCAGCCACGCATAGGCGGCGGTGTCGCCCATGAAGCGGCGCGCGCGCCGGTCGATCAGCGCATCGAGATCGATCTTGACGCTGCCTTCCACTTGCGAGCGGAATCCCATGTCGCGATAGACGGATGCGGTGGTGATTCCGGACTTCGCCTCATGCAACGACGCGGTGACTTCCTGGGTGTTGTTGCCGATCGAGGAAACGATGCCCATCCCGGTGACGACGACGCGCCTCATGAGCGGATGCCTTCTGTTGTGAAGTTGCGACCTCGCGCTGCGAGGAAAATAAATTCGGTTCGTCCGCTGCGCGGACGGCGCGACCTATGCCGCGCCGGGAGCCGGTGCCTGATCGTGGAACAGTCCGACGCGCAGGTCCTTGGCTTCGTAGATCACTTTGCCGTCCACCTTCATGATGCCGTCGGCGATGCCAACGACCAGACGGCGCATGATCACGCGTTTGAAGTCGATGTAGTAGCTGATCAGCTTGTCCGACGGCAGCACCATGCCGGAGAACTTCACTTCGCCGACACCGAGCGCGCGGCCTTTGCCGAGCCCGCCCAGCCAGCCGAGGAAGAAGCCCACCATCTGCCACATCGCATCCAGACCAAGACAGCCCGGCATCACCGGATCGCCCTGGAAATGGCATTTGAAAAACCACAGATCGGGACGCACATCCATTTCGGCCATGATCTCACCTTTGTCGTGAGTGCCGCCGCGTTCGGCGATTCTGGTGATTCGGTCGAACATCAGCATGGGCGGGGACGGCAGGCGCGCATTTCCGGCACCAAACAGCTCCCCTTTGGCGCAGGCCAGGAGGCCTGCCATGTCGAAATTCGCTCTGCGAGCGGGATTTGGCTGGTCCACTTTGTTCAAGTCCTTCAATGTCTTAACCAAGGGCCTGATACAAGATGACCCTTGCGACATTTCTACGTTAGAAGCATTCTAACGACTGGTGTACTGTTGTACCAATGATGGCGCTCGAGTGTGAGAGACGCAAGAGCCACCGAAGGTGAGTTTACTGAAGGATATCCGCCAGCCATGCGTAAGATAATCCGGGAAAACCCGAGTGAAACCGCAGCCGCGCGTCTGCGCCAGGCGGGCCTCCGACCGACGCGCCAACGCAACGAATTGGCCAAGCTGCTTTTCAGGAACGGCCATCGTCATCTGACCGCCGAAACGCTGCATGCCGAAGCGGTTGGCGAAGGCATCAAGGTGTCGCTGGCGACCGTGTACAACACGCTGCACCAGTTCACCCATGCCGGCCTTCTGCGCCAAGTGGTTGTGGACGCCACACGCAGCTACTTCGACACCAACACGGGCGGCCATCAGCACTTCTACCTGGAAGACGAAGGCGTGCTGAGCGACATACCCGGCCCAGACATCGCGCTTGACGTCGTGCCTTCTCCTCCCCCGGGCATGAAGGTCGAACGGGTCGATGTGGTGGTGCGGGTGCGGCGGGCCTGAGTTCTTCCTGCCTGCGAACCATTCTTATTAGAACGATTCTAATCTATTGACGAAAGCATTGCGCTGACGCATCTTTGCTTTGGCTTCCGTGTGCCTGCGGCATGCCGGATTCAACCCGAAGGAGTGGCAGAATGACGACATTGAAGGGCAGCAAAACCGCGCAAAATCTGAAGGACGCGTTTGCCGGCGAAAGCCAGGCCAATCGCCGTTACCTCTACTTCGCGCAAAAGGCCGACGTGGAAGGCTATAACGACGTTTCCGCCGTATTCCGTTCCACCGCGGAAGGCGAGACGGGCCACGCCCACGGCCATCTGGAATATCTGGAAGCCGTCGGCGACCCGGCGACCGGAGAGCCGATCGGCGACACCAATCTGAATCTCAAGGCGTCCATCGCCGGCGAGACCCACGAATACACCGACATGTATCCGGGCATGGCCAAGACGGCGCGCGCCGAAGGCTTCGACGAAATCGCCGACTGGTTCGAGACCCTGGCCAAGGCGGAAAAGAGCCACGCCGGCCGGTTCCAGAAAGCGCTCGATACGCTGGGAAAATGATGTTGCGTGCGTCTGCGGGTGCTCAATCGCCCGCAGACGGCACCGGCCCCCTGATCTTGATTCGGAGGTCGCTGATTGTCCGAGCGGCGTTCAGTGTGACTGCGAAGCCCAGAAAGATGATCAATCCGGACTTGAGAATGTCCCACGCGGTACGCGACTCGAAGATCAGCCCGTACAGGCCGGCAATGCCGATCAACACGAACATCAGCACGGTGGCGACGGCTATTGGCGCAAAGACGATTCCGACCACGCGCCAAAACAGGCGCCACGGTGTGAGCGGACGCGGACGTCTTAGGTCCTGTGATGGAACCCAGCGGCCAAGCGCCGCACAGCGCGCAAGATGAGCGATTGTAATGTCGCGCTCCCGGGCCTTGGCGGCGCGCCAAGACCTGCGAAAACGCGCTGAAAGGACGTAAAGAAGGGCGATAAACGCCGGCCGAAGCGGATCCCATTCGAACTCAAAATGATCGCAGAAATAGAAGCCGTCCAGCGACACTTTGAATTGCCGGGCGAACTCCGTCAGCAGCTCCTCGGCGTCGTTTCCATAAACGCCGAGATCGCCGAAAAGAGTCGTTTCGGGCGTGACCTGTTCGAAAAAGTAATTGGTGCGTTCCGCGACGAACTTGCGGATGCCATCGATGAGGTCGGCGGAATATTCTATTGTCATCGTCGTCCCATCCGGATGGGATATTGTAGCACGTCACCAAAGGCCACCAAAAATGCGTGAGGGAAGCCTAGATGCACCGACACGCCATCCCATTGAATGGCGCGGCGACGATTTTTATGACGAGAAAAAACTCGACGCCGAGATGCGGCGCGTGTTCGACATCTGTCACGGCTGCCGGCGCTGCTTCAATCTGTGCGAGTCCTTCCCGCTTCTGTTCGATCTGATCGACGCCAGCCCGGACGAAGTGCACGGCGTGAAGTCGGAGGATTTCTCCAAAATCGTTGAGGCCTGCACGCTATGCGACATGTGCTTCATGACCAAGTGCCCATATGTGCCGCCGCATGCCTTCAATCTCGATTTTCCCCATCTGATGCTGCGCGCCCGCGCAGTGGAGGTGAAGAACGGCAAGACGGAATTCACCCAGAGCCAGCTTGCCGAAATGGACCGCAACGGACGGCTGGCACGCTTCGCTTCGCCGCTGATCAACTGGGCGTCCGACAAGCAGAACGCGCTGACGCGGCCGCTGATGGAAAAGGTCTCCGGCATCGACCGCGACGCCAAGCTGCCGAAATTCACTGCCAAGACCTTCGTGGCTGCCGACCGAGGCGAGCCGATTGCACCGAACAAAAGCGCGCCCGCCTTCGGCAAGCGCAAGGCGGCGCTCTATGCCACCTGTTTCGTCAATTACAACAAGCCTGTCACGGGACTGGCCGCGCGCGCTGTGCTCAATCACATCGGCGTCGAGACGGCCGTGGCCTATCCGGGCTGCTGCGGCATGCCGTTCCTGGAACAAGCCGATCTGGCGCGGGTCGCCGAGAATGCGGCGAAAGTTTCCAGGGAACTCGTCAAGCTGATCGATCAGGGCTTCGACATCGTGGCGCTGACCGCTTCGTGCGGGTTGATGCTGAAATTCGAATGGCCGCTGATCGTGCCGGAAAATGCCGACGTGCAGAGACTGGCCAAGGCCACGTTCGACATCGACGAATACGTCGTCGATATCGCCAAGAAGGAAGGTCTGCCCGCGGGACTGAAGCCCTTGCCGGAAGGGGTGACGGTTCATCTTCCCTGTCACGCCCGCGCCCAGGCGATGGGGCCCAAGGCGGCGGAGATGCTGAAGCTGATTCCGGACACGCCGATCGATGTTGTGGAACGTTGTTCGGGCCATGGCGGCACGTTTGGCGTGATGAAAGAGACGCATGCGCTGGCGGTGAAGGTCGGCCGGCCGGTGTTCCGCGCAGCGCGGGAGAAGGCGCGGGGCCACATCGTTTCGGATTGTCCGCTGGCCGCCCAGCATATCGTCGAGAACGTCAAGGCGCTGGCGGCGAAGGACGGAAAAGAAGCGCCAGTGCTGGAACCGGAACATCCCATCGAAATCATGGCTCGTGCGTTCGGGCTGACGGAGTCGTAGATGCCCGCTTCGCAACGCAAGATCACCCCGGCCGATCTGCTTTCCACCACCGACTACGCCGCGCGGCGGAGCGAAATTCGCAAGGCCTTTATTGCGGTGAAGAAAAACCGGCGCGTCGAAGTCGGACCTTTCGCGACTTTCTATTTCGAGAATTACGACACGATGTGGCATCAGGTGATGGAGATGCTGCACATCGAGAAAGGCGGCGCCGAGCAAGTTTCAGGCGAACTGGAGACCTATAATCCGCTGATCCCGCAGGGGAGCGAATTGATCGCCACGCTGATGCTGGAGATCGAGGATGCGGTGGTGCGCGACCGGACATTGCTGACTCTCGGAGGCATCGAGGAAACCGTGTTCCTCGAGATCGGCACCGAACGCATCGCCGCCACGCCCACCGAATACGAAGACCGCACGACGCCGGACGGAAAAACCTCGTCAGTGCATTGGCTGCGCTTTGCTTTCACGCCGCAGCAGATTCTGGCGTTCAAGCGCGGCAGCGAGCGCGTCGTGCTCGGTGTCGCGCACGAGAATTACGGTCACATGGCGGTGCTGCCGGAGGCGGTGCGCGCCGAACTGGCAAAGGATTTTGACTAAACGGTGATCCGCTCGAATTGTGTTCCTCACTCTTCGACAAGCTCAGGGTGAGGAATGCTGCCAATCCCTCATGCTGAGGTTGTCGAAGCATGAGGGCGACGTGATCCCACACGAATCGTAGCCAATCTAAGGCTCTAGACCAGCGGCGGCGGCACACTGTCCTGCAAGCCGACATAGGTCGCCGCCAGGATCATGCGAACCTCACCGGAAGCATCGGCCAGCGGAGCCGCGAAGATATCCCCTTTGAGGAAAGTCTCGTTCGGTGTCCGGTAGTAGGTGATCAATCTGAACGGTTCGCGCGACGCCAGAACGGCATCATAGAAGGCCAGCCAGCTCGGCAGCAGATCTTCGCTAACCATCTCATCGAGGAATCGGCCGGTGTGTTCGCCGAACAGAAACATCAGCGTCGAGCCGAACAGGCGAAAACGGTAGCGCGCAGCGTTCCCATGGCCCTCTCGTTCCAGGATCGTGAGACTGCGCGCGTAAGGCGCCAGCGTGCGCATGTCGAACTGAGATCGCGCCGGCACGCCGCCCGCCGCCTTTGTCCGCCATAGAGCGCAAAGCTCGCCCAGTTCGGCATGTTCGAATGCGAGCGTGCTGTCGCAGCGCATCGGCCAGCCTTTTGCTTCGGCCGAGGCGTTCAGTTCGGCGGCGACGTTTGCGGCTTTACTGCGGTCCATCGCGTCATTTTACGCCGGAGAGCTAACGAAACGCTAAGCAAGCACCGTTAACGCATCCGCGTGCAGGAGGGATGTCGACACGTTCAAGCCTTTTGCTGAGAATTTTCGTTCCTGCGACAGGGAAAATCGCAAGCGTTGGGTAAAAATTCCGATCATGGATCCCACGCCCTTTGGCGCGTGGTGGCGCGCGCTGCTGCCTCTGACCGTGCGCGAAGTTCTGGTTAGGGCTAAACCGCGTCGCCGGTGGGTGTTGCGTGTGACTTAAAGACTGCCGCGCCCAATACCATCGAAGGCAGATCGCCGGTCCCCAAGAGCGGCGCCAGCAAAAGCTCCGCCTGCAGGAAGTTGAGTCCCCGAAAATCGACACGGTTGGTGAAGCGCAGCGGGCGCCCTTCGGCCAACGTCAAATCGAGCGCGGCATGCCATCGCACCAGAAGATCCGGCGGAACGACCTCGTCCAGGTACCGCCCCTGAAGATCGCCGACCATATGAGCCAGCCGCGTGCCCATCAGCCGCATCTGATAGCGTGCCGGGCTTTTTGCGGTCCGTTCGAGGATCGCAACGTTTCCCAGATGGGGTTTGAGCGTGCGAGCGCTCATGGCGCTGCGTCGGGGGATGGTTAAGCCTGCCTCCCGCCGCCACACCGCCAGCAGATCGGCCAGGATGTCCGCTTCGAACGCCAAAGACGTATCGCATAGCGAAGGCCAGTTTTGGGCCCTCGCCCAATTGTTATACGCGTCCACACGTGCAAGCGGTGCGATCGTCATGCCAGAGCCTTAGCCGCCGTATCGTCAACATGCCGTAAAGATGTTTGTTTATCGGTCCGCGCCGAATGCCGCGCCCCTCCGGAACGCGACCGCATGCCCAGCTTGTGCCATAGTATTTGCGAGACATTATCAAACTGACGGCCAATTTTCTGCAAAGAGGGGTGCCATGGGGCAGATCGTGAAAATCGCACAGGGCAAGCTCGAAGGGCTCCTGGCCGAAGGCGTGTGGCGATTCTGCGCGATCCCCTATGCCAAACCGCCCGTCGGAGCGCTGCGCTGGCGCCTGCCTGAGCCGCCGCAGCCTTGGTCCGGCGTGCGGGAGGCACACCAGATGGGTACCATCGCCGCCCAAATCCGCACGCCTATCGAAGACATGCTGGAGATTACCGACGGCGAAAAGTCCGAGGACTGCCTGTATCTGAACCTCTGGACGCCGGGCTTGGACGACGCCAAGCGCCCGGTGATGCTGTGGATCCACGGCGGGGCGTTCACCACAGGCGGCGGCCATGTCGGCGCCTACCGGGGCGATCATCTGGCAGCGCGCGGCGATGTCGTGGTGATCACCATCAATTATCGGCTGGGCGCCTTCGGGTTCCTCAATCTCCGCGACGCCACCGATGGAAAACTTCCCGCCACCGGCACCGAAGGTCTTGCCGATCAGATCGCGGCGCTGCGCTGGGTGCGCGACAACATCTCGGCGTTCGGCGGCGATCCCGGCAACGTGACGATCTTCGGCGAATCCGCCGGCGGCATGAGCGTCAGTGCGCTGCTGTCCTGCCCCGCCGCACGCGGTCTGTTCCACAAGGCCATCGCCCAATCGGGCGCCGCCCATATCGGAAAGCCGCGCGAGCAAAGCGCCGCCATCGCGCGGGCGCTGATCGGCGAAATGCCGCTCGACTCCTTGATGGACGCGCCGATGGAGACGATCCTGAAAGCCCAGGGCACAATCCTCGGCAATCCGAAGAGCTTCGGCGGCCTGCCGTTCATGCCCACCATCGACGGAACAATCCTGCCGGCGCGCCCCATCGATGGTGTGCGCAACGGCGCCGCCGCCGGCATTCCCGTGCTGGCAGGCTCCACGCGCGACGAGTGGAACATCTTCACCGTCATGCGGCCGAAGCTGCGCGAGATGGACGAGGCCAAACTGCTCAGCTATGCGGCGGGCGTGACCGGAGGAGAGTGCGCCGCCGGCGTCGCTGCGGCCTATACCGAAGGCTCGCCGTTCGATCGCTGGAACGCGATCATGACCGATCACAGCTTCACCGTTCCCGCTATCCGGCTGGCGCAGGCGCAAAGCGCCCACGCGCCGTCCTATGCCTATCGCTTCGACTGGCGCTCGCCGTTCATGGGCGGCTTGCTGGGCGCCTGCCATACGCTGGAGGTCGGATTCGTGTTCGGCACCTTCGATCAGCAAAACGCCGGTCAGTTCTTCGGCAATGACGCCGCTGCAAAAGCGCTCTGCGATGCGATGATGGAATCGTGGATCGCGTTTGCACGGACCGGAAGTCCTTCCAGTTCCCGCACGGGCGATTGGCCGCCGTACGAATCGGGCAAACGGCAGACCATGATCTTCGGCGACGGGCCGCCGCACGCGGTCGGTGCGCCCCACGAAGGACGCCGCAAGGCCTGGGATGCGGTGGCGGAAGCGCGCATCGGTCCGCAGGCGAGTCTTTAAAGTTTCACCCGTCCTGCGGCGATGCTGGAAAAGACGTCTTGCGTCAGCGGCGCATAGCGCGCGCTTGCGTGATCGTACCAGTACAGCGGATCGTCGATCCGGTTCGGATCGAAGCCGTCCTTCACCAGATCGGCTTTCTTGAGCTTGAAGGTACCGGTGATTTCCATCTCCGGCCGCAGCCTGAGAAAGGCCGGACGGGCGAACGAAGGTAGGTTGGGACCGATCTTTTCCGCCAGAGTGGCGGGATCGAAATCCGGCGCCGCGACCAGCGCCGCCATGCCGGCGCGCCCTTCGGCGCCCGGCACGGTCACGCCATAGACGTTCACTTCCTTGATGCCGGCGACCACGCTGAGCGCCTCGGCAACTTGGCTGGTCGCCACGTTCTCGCCTTTCCAGCGAAAGGTGTCGCCGATGCGGTCCACGAAATAGAAATAATTGTGTTCGTCGCGGCGCATCAGATCGCCAGTGCGGAACCAGGCATCGCCTTTCTCGAAGGCGTCGCTCAGGATTTTCTTTTTCGTGTCGGCAGCGCGCGTGTAGCCCTCGAAGCCGTGGCCCGGCTCACTGGTGATCTTGCCCACCGCCTCGCCCGGCTCGCCGATGTCGCATTCGATGCAGAAGCCGTCGGCACCGCGCACCGGCGTTTCCTGGGCGATGTCGAAACGCACCAGGCGCGTCGAGAAGATCGAACGCATGTAACGCGGTATGCGGCCCACTGCCCCGACCGTGCCGTCGTAATTCAGCATCGCCACATTGCCCTCGGTGGCGCCGTAGAACTCCACGATCCGGGGAATGGCGAAGCGTTTCTGGAAGCTCTCCCAGATTTCCGGGCGCAAGCCGTTGCCGGTGATGCCGCGCAGGCAATGCTCGCCGTCGCGTGGATCGGGCGGCGCATTGTTGAGATAGCGGCAGAGCTCGCCGATATATTGGAAGAAGGTGGCGCGATAGGTGCGGCAATCCTCCCAGAATTCGGACACCGAGAATTTCCGCCGGATGATCAGCGCGCCGCCCACCGTGAACGCCATGCCCACGGAGCAGATGCCGCCCGTCGCGTGATAGAGCGGCAGGGTGCAATAGGTGCGGTCGCGCGGGCCGCTGTTCATCGCGCCGGCGAAGCCATGCATCATGAACAGCATGCGCTGATGGCTGAAGTTCGCCGCCTTGGGCAGGCCCGTCGTCCCCGAGGTGTAGATGTAGAACGCATTGTCTTTGCAGGTCAGCCCCGCACGCGCACTTTTGTCCACGGGCCCGGGTGAAGCGGCGGCCAGCGCCGCATCGAGATCGCAGGCGCCGGGCGCTGGCCCTTCCGTGACCCAGGCCGTAGGCTTCTGTTCGATTGCGGCCGCCGCGTTGGCATAGGCTGCGGCCAAGTCTCCGCCGATGATGGCGTGTCGGGCGCCCGCGATAGCAATCGAATGGGTCAGCGGCGCGCCCCTCAGATTCGTGTTGATCAGGGCCGCTACCGCACCGAGCTTGAGCAGGCCGAGCCACGACATCAGATATTCGGGACAGTTCTCCATCATGAGGGCAACGACGTCGCCGCGCTTGATGCCCTGCGCCATCGCCCAGTGCGCAACGCGGTTGGCCCCTTCGTCGAGCGCGCGATAGGAGACGGTGCGATCCTGATAGAAGATGGCGATGCTTGCGGGCGTGCGCGCCGCATGTTCCTCGACGATGTCGACGATGGTGTGCGTGCCGTGCGGCTTGACGTGGCGCAGGCGGTAAAATGTTCGCGCCACGCACCGAATGTAGATATATTCGCGGGCGAGGCTTTCGAACAGTTTCATCGGCGATTCGGCTCACGCTCGGCGTCGTGTGAGGATAAGAGGCCGCCGATCAGCGTCAAGGCGACAGGATGGACGGCCCGCTCGACCTCAAAGGCTTGAAATGTCCGCTGCCCGCGCTGCTGGCCAAGCGCGCCCTGCTGCGCACGCCGCGCGGAACACCGCTCGCGATCGTCACAGACGATCCGTTGGCGGCCATCGATGTGCCGCATATGTGCCGCGAGGAGAACTTTGAAGTGGTCAGCCTCGCGCGCAACGGCGACGTTGCGCGAATGGTATTGCGCAGACCCTAGCGTCAGCCATCAAGGTTTCGGCGGCGGCCCGATGTGATCGAGGACTTCCTGGGCATTGACGGCGCGCGGCTCGGCCTTCGCCTGTTCGTCGGTCAGCAGAACGATTTCGGCATAGGCTTCGTAGCGGGTCACCGGATAGGTGTCGAAGTCGCGCTCGGGCGGCCCGTAGGGCCAGCTATGCCAATACCAGCCATAGCCCGGCCAACCGGGCCAGCCGGTGAAATCGCTGTGATAGGTGGTCTTGGCTTTGGTATCGCGCGTGTCGAACAGGAAATAGTGCGACCCGGCCTTAAGCGTCACTTCGGCCGCGCGCAGCAGAAGATAATTCTCCACCGCTTCGCGTCGCGTGGCGGAGCCGCCGGTGAAAGTCACCCGATAACGGTTCCCCGCCAATTGCTGGTCGGAATAGCCGGTGGCGCCCGGCCCTTCGCTTGGATGATAGGGCGGTGCATTCACGCAACCGGCCAGAACGACCACGCAGGCCGCAAGCGCAGCAGGCAACCCCAGACGCCGAACCTCAATCATCCGATCCTCCTTCTGTGCTCCGGCCCGGATTGTTGCCCCTTTTGTGCGCCTCTGTCTCGGTCGCCGGCAGATTTCTCGCCGTTGTGACATCTTCTCACTTGATAAATAACCAGTTAGTTAGTAACTAATGCGTATGAGCCACGCTTCAAGTCTCATGAAACCGGCAAAAGGCTGGACCCGCCGTAAACAGGCGCGTCCTGGCGAAATCCTGGATGCGGCGATGCAGGTCTTTGCCGAGAAGGGCTACGCCGCGGCCCGCATGGAGGACATCGCCGCCCGCGCCGGGGTCACCAAAGGCACGATCTATCTCTACTTTCCGAGCAAAGAAGAGATGTTCAAGTCGCTGGCCCGCGAGCACGTCGGCGAGACGCTGACCCAGGCTGTCCAGATGGCCGCGCAATATCAAGGCACCGTGCGCGATTTCCTCACCATGATGCTCACCACTATGGCCGAGAAGCTTCAACGCGGACACGTCGCCATTTTTCCCAAAATCATCATCGGCGAGAGCGGCAATTTTCCGGAGCTGGCCCGCTTCTGGCGAGCCGAAGTGATCGACAAGGCGCTCGGCATGATGGCGGGCATTATCGCCAAAGGTATCGCAAGCGGAGAACTGCGAGAACTGCCGCCGGGCGTGTCGCCCGAATACGTCGCACGGCTGTGCATCGCCCCGATCATCCTGTCGGTGATCTGGCGCGCAGTTTTTGCCTCCTTCGACACGGTTCCGTTCGATTACAGCAAGTTCCTCGAACTGCATCTCGACATCCTGCTCAAAGGCCTTTCGCCTGAAGGAGCCACGCCATGAGAGTTTACCGTCTGGGTTTTTTGCTGCTGCTCCTGCTCGCCGGCTGCGAGAAACCGCACGAAGGCCAATGGCTGGGCTATGCGGAAGGCGACAATGCCTTCGTCTCTGCGCCGCTGGCCGGCTGGGTCACCTCTGTCGCAGTCAAACGCGGCGATTGGGTCAAAGATGGCGATCTGCTGTTCACGCTCGACGATCCGAGCCAGACAGCGGCGCGCGACGCGGCCGAGGCCGCAATCGCGCAGGCGGAAGGCCAAATGGTCCAGGCACAGGCCAATCTCGACCTGGCGAGCAAGCAGTTGGTGCGCCAGCAGGGTCTGTTGCGCGCGGACGCCACCAGCAAACAGAGTTACGATCTGGCGAAGTCCAGCTACGACAGCGCCGCCGCAGAGATCGCACAGATCAAAGCCGCGGAAAGCCAGGCCCGCGCCACGCTCGCCAGCAGCGCCTATCAGCTTTCACAGCGCCGAATCGTGGCGCGCACCACGGGACGCGTACAGGACATCTATTTCCGCCAGGGAGAATATGCCCCGGCGACGACGCCGGTGGTTTTGATCCTGCCGCCCGAAAATGTCTATGTGCGCTTCTTCGTGCCGGAGAGCGATTTCGCGAAGATCCATCTCGGCGACAAGGTCGTCATAGGCTGCGACGGCTGCGGCCAGATCAAAGCGACGATCAGCTTCATCGCAGCCCAGGAGGAATACACCCCGCCCGTCATCTTCTCCGTCGAAAATCGCGACAAGCTGGTGTTCAAGGTCGAGGCGCGCGCGCCGGGCGGCTTGAAGCTCCATCCCGGCCAGCCGGTCGACGTGCATCTCACCAATTGACCGTGAAAGAAGACGATGTCCGATAACCTCGCCATCGACGTGCACGGATTGACCAAACGCTTCGGCAAGAAGACGGCGGTCAATCAGGTCGACATCGCCGTGCCCGAAGGCCAGGTGTGGGGCTTCCTGGGACCCAACGGTTCGGGCAAGACCACGACCATCCGCATGCTGTGCGGACTGCTCAATGCCGATGCCGGCGAAGGCACCTGCCTGGGATACGATTTCCGCACGCAGTCCGAACAGATCAAGCTCGAGACCGGCTACATGACCCAGAAGTTCAGCTTCTGGGAGGATCTTTCGATCCGCGAGAATCTCGACTTCGTCGCACGCCTGTATCAATTGCCCAAACGGCGCGCCCTGGTCGATCAAACCCTCGAAAAGCTTGGGCTCAAGGACCGTCAGAACCAGCTCGCGGGAGCGCTGTCCGGCGGCTGGAAACAGCGCCTTGCGCTGGCCGCCTGCACCCTGCATTCGCCCAAGCTGTTGCTCTTGGACGAGCCGACGGCCGGCGTCGATCCCAAGGCGCGGCGCGATTTCTGGGACACCATCCACGACCTGTCGAGCGAAGGCATCACCGTGCTGGTCTCCACCCATTACATGGACGAAGCCGAGCGCTGCGACCGCATCGTCTTCATCAGCGTCGGCAACATCGTGGCGCGCGGCACGGTGGCCGAGATCATCGCAGCGTCGGGGCTTGTCACCTTCACAGTGGAGGGCGGCGGTGCCCGCCAGCTTGCCGACCGGCTGCGCGGTCTTCCAGGCGTCGTTTTCGTCTCCTTCTTCGGTGCCCTGCTGCATGTCAGCGGCTACGACCGCGCGCTGCTGGAGGCGGCGCTGGCGCCTTATCGCCACGACCCCAACCTGATGATCCGCGAGACGCCGCCCAGCCTGGAAGATGTCTTTATCCAGCTGCAGCAAAACAACGGCGGAGAAAACGCATGAACGGACGATTCTCGCCCGCCCGCGTCTTCGCCATGCTGGGCAAGGAATTCATCCAGATGCGCCGCGACCGCATGACGCTGGCCATGCTGATCGGCATTCCGCTGATGCAACTCTTCATCTTCGGCTACGCCATCAACATGGTGCCCAAGCATTTGGCGACGGCGGTCTCGATTTCCGATCCGGGCCTGTTTTCGGATTCGATCGTCGCCGCAATCGGAAACTCCAGCTACTTCGATGTCGTGAAGGCAACGAATTCACCCGCGGAAGCCCGCCGCATGCTGGCCGACGGACGCGTCTCTTTCGTCGTCGACATTCCGGTCAATTTCTCGCGCGATCTTGTGCGCGGCGCGCATCCCTCGCTGCTGGTGGAAGCCGATGCGACCGATCCCGCCGCCGGCTCCTATGCGATCAGCGCGCTCTCCGGCCTGGTCAACACCGCGCTGCGCGACGATCTCACCGGACCGCTTGCGTCGCGCGCCGCCCCGACGCCGGCGTTCGCCGTCGTGGTCCATAGTCTCTACAACCCGGAAGCCAACACCCAGTACAATATCGTGCCGGGTCTGCTCGCGGTGATCCTCACCATGACCATGGTGATGGCGACCTCGATCGCGTTGACGCGGGAACGCGAACGCGGCACCTACGAAAACCTGCTCGCGATGCCGACGCACCCGCTGGAAATCATGATCGGCAAGATCACGCCCAACATTTTTGTGGGCGCCTTCCAAAGCGCGCTGATCCTTGTCGTCGCCAAATTCGTCTTCGGCGTGCCGATGATCGGTTCGCTGGCGCTGTTGGCGGTGGCCGGGTCGTTCTACATCGCGGCCCTTCTGGCGGTCGGCTACACCTTCTCCACGATGGCCCAGAACCAGATGCAGGCCATGCAGATGACGTTCTTCTTCTTCATGCCGTCGATCATGCTGTCGGGCTTCATCTTCCCGTTCCACGGCATGCCGCAGTGGGCCCAATGGATCGGCGAGGCCCTGCCGATTACCCATTTCCTGCGCATCGTCCGGGGCATTCTGCTCAAAGGCAGCGGCATTCCCGAGATCTGGCCCGATGTCTGGCCGATGATTCTCTTTTTGTTCGTGGCGGGAACCGTTGCGGTACGCCGCTTCCGCAAGACCCTGGATTAGGCAAACCCGGCGGAAATCCGCCTCGGCCGAAGGTTTTCAGTCCTGTAACCGTTCGCCGCAGCGGGCCCCGTCGGCACCGCAATCCGGCGATATTTGCGGTTTAATTTCAGGGGAAAGCCCCTTACGAGGCTGGTGCCCTCCCCTTGCGAAAGTTTAAGGTGCATAACAAATTCACCGAACCTCAAGGGTGTGTTGGCTCTTGGGGACGACCGCCGGTCAGGCGGCATCCTTAATGTGGTGGGGGGCCGAGCGGTCCGCATGTCTGGCTTATCGCTGATCCTGCAATGCGCGCTGGCGGGCGTCCTGATTCTGCTCGCCGTGCTCTCCGCTCAATTGGTCACGCTGGGCTATCTCAGGCTGTTCCGTCCGCAGCGGCGCGTGCGCATGCCGCTTCTGCCGGACGAGGCGTTGCCCTCGGTCCTGGTACAATTGCCGGTGCGTGATGAAGGCATGCTGGCAGTCCGCGTCGCGGCGGCGGCTTCGGGGCTCGACTGGCCGCGCGACAGATTGGAAATTCAAATTCTCGACGACGGCAGCGCCGAGCACCATGACGAACTGGTGCGCGCCGTGATGGCCGTGGTGCCTGAGGGCGTGAAGGTCAGCATCCTGCGGCGCAACGAACGCGCAGGCTTCAAGGCGGGCAATCTCGCCTTCGGACTCAAGCATTCCGACGCCCCCTTTGTGGCGATCTTCGATGCCGACTTCATTCCGCCGTCCGATTTTCTGCGCCGCACCGTGCCCGCGCTGATCGCCGATTCCGGCGTCTCGTTCGTGCAGGCGCGCTGGTTTCACGCCAACCGCAACCGCAACTGGCTGACGCGCGCCCAGGGACTTCTGCTCGACGCCCATTTCGCAGTGGAACAGGAAGCGCGCTTCCGCACCGGGTTGCCGATCTCGTTCAACGGAACCGCCGGCGTGTGGCGCCGTGAGGCCATCGAAAACGGCGGCGGCTGGACCGGCGATACGCTGACCGAAGATCTCGATCTGTCGATGCGCTGCACGATGAAGGGCTGGCGCGCCGTCTATCTCTGCGACGTGGAAGTCCCCAGCGAACTGCCGGAAACGGCGGCGGCCTGGCGGGCGCAGCAGGCACGCTGGACCAAGGGCCACGCGCAATGCGCGCGCAAACTGCTGCCCGCGATCTGGGCCAGCGCCATGCCGCTGTGGCAGAAAGCGGCGATGAGCCTGCAGATGTGCCAGTTCGCGTTCTACACGCTGGCCTTCGTCAGCGCGGCGATCAGCCTGACGCTGATGTATATGGACGTCGTTTATATCCAGAGCGTCGGCGTGCTGGGACTGACGGTGACGGCCTTCGGTCTGTCGGGTAGCATCGGTTATCTTTATCTCGGGCAGAATATTTTGCAGCGTCATCGCGCCATCGGCCTGCACCGTTCGCTGCTGCTGGCGATCGTCTTTCCGAGCGGACTGATTCTCGCCAACACGCGCGCAACCTTCGAGGCCTTTTTCAGCAATCAGATGGTGTTCCATCGCACCTTGCGGCCCGGCGAGCGCTATGCCGGCGGCTGGCGCGGCGGGCCGGAACTGCTGGCGGGACTTTTCCTGCCGGCCTTCGCCTTCGCCGAATCGGCGTGGAGCGCGCCGTTCTTCGTCTTCGCGGTGGCGGGACTCGTCTCGATCGGCGCGATGGGATTTTCGGGTAGCGCGCCCCAGCAAGTGGGCGAAATCGCGCCGCGCCGCATTTCGTCCGGCGAGTGAATTTCCTTCAAATTTTAATTGATCGAATCCGAACGAATTTTCTAATCTCGTTTTGAAGCCTGACGTGCAACAGTGTCGCCCAGGCTGCCGTTGCTGGAGCGTTAGGCGAGGCTTTAGATGGTGGGGTCTTTCATACGGCTCGCGGCGGCAGCCGCTTTTTCCGCCCTGCTGGCGGGCTGCGCGGGTGCGCCCGAAACCGCTTATCCGAGCACCGCGTATGAGGGCGGCGCAGTCGTCAACCCGGATTCGCCCCTGCAATGCGTGCCTTATGTGCGCGCCCATTCCGAGATCGCGCTGCGCGGCGACGCCTACACCTGGTGGGATCAGGCGGCGGGACGCTACGCCCGGACCAACAGCCCGGCCCCAGGTTCGGTGATGGTGCTCCATGATTATGCCGGGTCCGAGCGCGCCCATCTGGCGGTCGTGCGCGCCGTCAGCGGGCCGCGCGACATTCGCGTCGACCATGCCAACTGGCTCAACGATGGGGCCGTCTATGTCGACGACCCGGTGCGCGACGTCAGCCTCGACAACGACTGGAGCGAGGTGCGCGTGTACAACCTCAGGACCGGCGCTTGGGGCACCAAGGACTACCCTGTCCAGGGCTTTATCGCACCGGACAGTCCCGATGCGGGCACGATGCGGATGGCGCAGAATCCGCAGGCACCTGCCCCCCATGCCGACCAAATCGGCGCGCTGATAGCCGACGACCCGGATCTTGAAGACGAAGATAACTGATTAATTCCAGTATTTTGGAAATTTCCTGCGCCAATCCGCCCCGCCCCTCTTTGTCGCCGGCGCAAGGCGGACTATGGTCCGCGCCCTCGTCCGGGCAGCCCTGGCGGGACAGTCAGAACGAGCGTCGAAACGGCACTGCGCATGAGCGCCGCCACCGGATGAGCTTCCACCGCAAACAGCCGTGAACACCGACAACGCCAGCACGCCGCGCCCGGAGGCCGACGATCCCCTTGAGGCTTCGTCCGGCCAGATTTCTGCCGCGCACGCGCCGGAGGGACCGCAGAGCTTCAAGCGCAA
>Ga0265314_10000545_pt1 | contig 48329 bp, 48 predicted proteins | sample 4126metaG_FD_203106 | JGI IMG/M metagenome (GOLD analysis project Ga0265314, IMG submission 203106) | Rhizosphere microbial communities from Carex aquatilis grown in University of Washington, Seatle, WA, United States - 4-1-26 metaG | ecosystem: Host-associated > Plants > Roots > Rhizosphere >... | reverse complement strand
GGAAGGGTTAATTGACGCCCACTGATCTGGGCCCACAAGGCGAACGTCCAAGCCGGCCATGAGCATGAAGCTCAGTCAACTCTCGACCATCCACCTGAAACGGATCGGTAGGTTGATAGAAATGAAGCAGGAACTTCTGGCCGAGATTGCAGAAATTGACCGTAAATTTGGCAGGCTTGAGTCGTGGAATAGTTTCGCGCTTTCCAATTTCGACCTACCGAGACGAGTTGGTCGGCCCTCAGGTTTATTTGGTGCAGACCCGGCGAAGCCCAGGAAATAGGCGACGTTGGGCGCCAGTTAACCGGGAACCACCAACATCTGGGACTTGGGCGGCACATCGGTTGCTCCCAGCAGCGGCAACCACCCCTTGCGCAGCAGAATCTGGTTGGTGGCGCCATTCATATACAGACGCCAAGCCAGGGTCCCGGCCGGAACGCTGGCCTGGAAGAACCTCATCCGTTCGGGCCCGATCGTGAACTCGAGGTTTCCCGCATTCGTGGAGATTGGGCCAAGGATTTGGACAAACGGCTCTCCGCTGAACAAGGACCAATGGGACCCGGGGCTGGCGTGAACCAGCAAATACCAAACATCCCCCACCACGTAGGTGGTGCTCGATAGAACCATCCCGTCCGAGCCCGGAAAGGTGCTCTTGAAACTATTGGTTTCCAGTGCGGGCAGGTCCCCTTTCCGCAAGTAAAGATCCCCCTCGCCGTCGACTACCTTGAGCACGGTCCTCCATCCTCCGTATTGAGGCGTACTCGGTAGCCAATGAAAATGCGCTGGTGCCGTATACACCAAGATACCAGGTGCCGTTGGTGAGGGTTTGGCTAGGTCGGAACAATGTGTTGGGATTGCTGCCCTTGGCACGCGCAACATAACTCGAAAAGGTGGGAATCTGACCCTTGCCTAGGTAAAGATCGGGCGCCGGGGCATTGGTGTCGTCGAGGTTGAATGTCACCGCGCGCCACGGCGGCAGGTTGGAGGAGACATCAATCCGATAGTAATGCCAGGATGGAGTTTCGGTGGCTGCCCCGTAGCTGGTGGAAACCACCTCCTTGTTGATAGGGTGAGCGCTTGATCCCAAATCAGCGATGTCCGTCGCGATGTGCAGCGTGAACAGCTGTGTTCGGACCGTGGCGGGTGCCCGTACCCGCACCTCGTAATTAGTGCTGAGCAACTCAGGCAGCTCCAGATTGATCGTATTGGTGGCTGGAGCGACCGCTCGATAATCGTAATTGGTTGACGTAGGGGTCCTGCCTGCTGCCAGGTAGAGCAGTCCGTAATTGGTAGAGTTGCCATCGAGTTGGATCGACAGATTGCTAGTCCCTGCAACCAACGTCACGGGAAACACCTGGTACGCGCCGGCAAGGTTGGTGCCGCTAAAGCTCTGTTCGTCCGCCGCCAGCTGAGTATGCAAACACGAACCCAAGAGGCCTGCCAAGATTGCACAGCAAAGAGGATTTTGCATAATTCAAAGACTCACGCGGTTTCAAAAGCGGCCTCAACTCCAAGACACCAGCCTGCGAGCAGAATTGGCTGCTCCGCTGAAGGTCTACTGACCGTAAACCACCAGATCGCCTATGCTGGGACTTCCGCTGTTGCTACCCAGGTCGAGGCGCACTCCGCGTATCGAAGTGGGCGAAGCCAGCGTGTAGGTGTATGTTCCATTGTAGGAGGAGTTCCAGAAGAAGAAATCCACCCAGGTAGAACCATTCACCGTGTATTGCAGATTCACGTAAGCGCCGGCATATGCCTGGAATGCGATGCTGTAGACCGTGTGTGACGCCGGCCAGATTCGGGTGGCCGTGACTCCGTATTGAGCACTTGAGCTGGTCGAGAAATTCCCGTCGAAGCAAATGCTGGGCGTATAGGTGCCCCCCGCGGCAGATGTGGACAACGCCAGGTTAGCGCTGGATGTTGGTGTCCAGTTGCCGACTAGGCTGATCGCGGAACTGACGGCCTGCTTTCCGTAAGAGTCAGTTGCTCGAACCTGCACGTTGTGCGTGCCCTGCTGAATCGTATACGACAGTGTCCACGGTGAGGAACCTGACGTGGCCACCACGGCGCCATCGACCAGGAGCTCGCTTTTGGTGATGTAATCGCCGGAATCGCCGGTGCCCGCGTCAACTTGCGGTGTTATCGTTGTGACGCCAGGCGTGGAATACGAGGTCCCGGTAACCGGTGAGGTAATTGAAACGTTCGGTGGCGCATTGATCACATCGCTGTAGATTTTCCCTTCGGCAAACGTTACGTTCCCGCTGGGGCCGCCAACATAAAACTGAACTCCCTTGAGGCTTTGCGGGGTGGCGAACTTTACGGAGATAGGATTGGCTGTATATGTGGGGTAGACCATTGAGGACCAGGTCACTCCGTCGGTGGACGTTTTGTAGCCAACCTGGTTGCCGCCTGCGGCCCAGAAATCGAGCTCATACACGTTGCGCGATCGTAGCCAGATGCGATTTTCGGTAATCGAAAAGGGCGCGGTCAGGCTGGTGCCCGCGTTTCCGTCAAAGGCTACGGCATCGGTCGCGGTCCCACCCTCTCCGAGCAGTCCGATGTTGTAGGCGTCGCTGTAGGAAACGGTGAATGAATTGGTTGGGGTGTAGCTAGCAAGGCCCAAAGTATCCACCAGTTTAGCGTATATGGTGTGACTGCCTGATGCCGTGGTCCAGGTAGTCGCGTAAGACCCGTCCCCCTGTTTAGTGCTCGATCCCCCGACTGCGGTGCCATCGATGTAGAAGGTCACGGCGCTAACCGGATCCCACGCTGCCGGAGGATTTACCGTGGCCACGAGGGATGCTGAACCAGGAACGGAGATTGTTCCTCCACTGCAGGGAACTGCGACGGATCCCGATGCCGACGCGGCTGTGATCGTCACCGTATTGGTGGCAGCCTGCCCGAAGTTGTTCAAGGCGATGGCTTGGATGGTGTGGCTGCCTGCCGCTGGCGTCCAGGACACGGTGGTCGATGCACCTACGACGGTGCTGAGAGTCGTTCCGTCCACTTTGGTGGTGAGGGCGGTGATTGTCCCCCCTTGATTAGAATCGGTAGCGGTTACTGCGATATTGGTGCCGTAGCCGGCCACCGTCGTATCGCCGTTCTGCCAATTGCCAATCGTGACAGTTGGGGCGCTGGCCGAACCGCTGGCGTAGAAGAATTGGAATGGGAACGAGAACCAATCATAAGCGTTGCCGGTCTTGCAGTTGACCTGGAGGTAGATGATGTTTCCTGCCGTCACGCTGAAGGAGGCGTTGACGTAGAGGCTCGAGTTGTTGTTGAGGTTTTGCCAGCCGCTGCTTGGCCAGACTTGCGTGTTCCCATTCAAGAACCGGAATTGAACTCCGTCCGAAGTTCCTGATCCGTTGAGGTTGGAGTTGCCGTTGACGGTGAGCGTTCCGGTGCTGGGCGCCGTAAAGCTCACGAGCGCGTCACCAATGCTCACGTCGCCCGGATACAGGGAGCCGCTCAGGGTCGTTTGCGGGCATGGATACGCCGAGGAATAGGCATACTTCCATACACCCGAGTCAGACAGCCAGAGGAGTGGACTCTTCGAGGAAGCTGGCGTAGAAGATTGGATTGGGCAGATGTAGTAGTTCCAGACCGTGTTGCCAGTCGGGCTGCCGACGGGCATGCCGGTGGTATCACTGTAACCCGCATTCACCGTGACGTTGAGATTGTTTGTAGTGGTCAGGCCAAGGTTGTCCGTGGCGATCACGCTGATCGGGTGGGTCCCAACGGATGCATTCTGCCAGTTGAGTGCGTAATAATTGGCGTTTGTGAACACTGACGTCGAGCCGCTCCCCAACAAGCTTCCGTTGTCGTAGAACTTAACGCTGGAGATGGTTCGAACGGCGCTTGTAGCCACCGCGATCAGTGGCATGCCGTCCTGGGTAACACTGCTGCGCACGGCGAAGCCGTTGTAGTTGGTGAAGTTGACGACTGGCGCAATCAGGGCTTGCGCATTGATCGTATTGGTAGAGCTATAGCCGGTTCCGCTGACATCTGATGCGCTGGCGTAGATCGTGTGTGTGCCAGCCGTCAGGTTGGCGCTGTAGGTTAATGGGCTGCTGGAGTTGGTCGAGACCTTGGTCCCATCGAGCCAGAGGGACATGGCCGCGATGCTCTGTCCTACTTGGTCGGTAGCTGTCGCTGTGATCGTGCAGGCGCCGGTGGAAACCAACGTGCCGTTGGTCGGGACCAGGCTGACGAGCGGAGCGGTGTAAGGGCTGATCGTGAACGTGACGGAGTTGGTGCCAGCGGTGCCGTGGCTGTCGATGGCGACTTCTTTATAGGTGTGGCTCCCGATCGACCCAGTCCAGGGGGCGGTGTTGGTTATGCCGCTGACATTGGGATAGGAGCCGAGTTTTGTTCCATCCAGATAGTGGTCGATGTTCGCAATCGTGTAACCATCGTAGGCTTGCGCGCTCACGCTCAGCAGAACCGGAGCGTTGGACACGAATGTACTCCCGCTCGCGGGAGACGCGATGACGATCGACGGCGGGGTGTGCGCGACAACGATGGTGTTGGTGGTGCTAGGAACAGCGTAACCCGAGCTCGAGGCGGACGCCCAAATGGTGTGAGTGCCGATCGACATATTCACCGTGGTGTTGTAGGGGCCGGCAAAATTGGTGGCTACGCTGGTGCTATCGAGATAGTAAACGACTTGAATGGCATCTCCGTCGGGATCGGCTGTGGTGGCCGTCAGCACGGTAGCTCCGGGCGAAATGGTGGCGTTATTTGTCGGCGTCAACGTGATCGTCGGCGGGCTGTTCGATTGGACCGTAACGGTAACGGACGATGACCCCGCCAGTCCGCTGAGCGTGTTCGTGGTCCTGGCCGTTAAGATGTGAACCCCCGGATCCAACTGGTAAGGGCTGATCGTGAAGTTGTTATCAGACCCGACGCCAGCTACAGATCCGATGGTATTGGTGCCGTTGTCAAAGTAATAGACGCGCAGTGAGCTTTGCGATGCGAACCCTTGAGGGTCGCTCGGGACGGCATGCAGCGTGAACTGGTTGTTCCACTGGTAGGTGCCGGCTGAGGGCGACTGCCATGCTACGGTTGGATTTACAGCGGCGAGGGCGTGAATGGTGCTGGAAACCGGTGTGCTGCTCAGACCCAGGGTATCCGTAGCGTATGCCGTTAGCGCGTAGTCCCCGGCGGGAGGGTTGTTCCAGTTGTAAACGTAGGGGGCGTCTGTAAGCGTTTTGAAAGTGGTGCCGTTGGTGAGGACGGTTACCGAGGCGACCCCGCCATCCGGATCGGCTGCATTGAGGCTGATTTGCACCGAGCCCGGTGTCAGGAAAGTGGTTCCGTTGCTGGGGGATTGAAAGCTGATCGTCGGTGGCCGGTTTTGACTGACGTGGATGGTGATCGGCACGGTGGATTGTGCGGCGTTATAGATATCGTAGGCGATGGCCTGAACCCCGTAGTCTCCAACATCACAATTTGTCCAGACGGCCGTATAGATTCCGTTAACTCCGTTGGCAATCGAGGCGACAATGTTGTTGTTGGCCTTGAAGTCGACGCGCGAAACTCCTTGATTGTCGGTAGCGTAAGCACCCAACGACAGGTTTGCCGGGCCTACGATGGCGGTTTGATCCACTGGCTGCGTAAGAGAAACTGCCGGCAGGTCATTGTCGAGAGCGGTTACTTTGACCCCCTTGGATGTGGCCGATTGGCCGGCTCCGGTGTAGGCTGTTGCCTGCAAGATGTAGTCGCCCGACGCCAACGGTTTCCAGGTCAGACTGTAGGGAGAGGAGCTGACTGAACCGATGGAGTTTGAGTTCGCCAGAAAATCGACGTGCGCGATGGTGCCGCCAGCCACCGATGCATTGGCGGTAATGCCGATGGATTGGCTGCTAGGGAAGGTATACGCGTTGGCCGGACTGCTGATGCTGACCGTGGGCGGCAACAGGTCGCCGGCGGCGAGGGCCCAGAACGAAAGCGATAGCGTCGTGCTGTTTCCGGTCATGCCGTAACTATCGGCCACGCTGGCGACGAAGGAGTGAGTCCCGTTGGTCGGTGCGGTAAAATCAAACAGCGGACTGTTGGTCGACAAGATTTTGGCGCCGTCCTGATAGAGATCGATCCGGTCTATGGTTGCTCCAAAGTTTACGTCATCAATATCTAAGGCGACGCTAACCGTGCTGGCATTGGTCAGGTTGTCTCCGGAGTGCGGACTGGTCCAGCTCACTGTGGGGGCAGCTGGTCCGTAGATCTGAATTCCGACCGGGCTGGATTGAGTCGCCCCGCCCAAACTGTCGTAGGCCTTGGCGTTAATCGAATAGCTGCCGCTCGCGTTCGTGCTCCAGGTAAACTGGGCGGAAGCTTGATTGGTTGCGAAAATGAGCGTGGCTCCCACGTAAACCTCGATCCTGCTCACCGCGTTGCCTGGCTGGCTTGAGGCCGCGGCCACCGTGACCGAAATATTCTCGTCTCGAGTGTAGACATCCCCGTTCTTGGGTGCGCTGATGGAGACCGTCGGTAATTGTTCCTCCGTGCCACTCACGTGAAGCGAGGCGGCAGCGGTGGCTCCGCGTGTATCGGACACCGTGGCGGTTATCGTGTGGTCCCCGGCGGGCATCCCTTTCCACGTGTAGGCGAAGGGGGACTGTGAGACCGTGTGGGTTTCAGCCGAGAGACTGTCCGAATACGTGACCGATTTGACTCCGTCATCTGCATCTGCGGCACTGACCCGAAACGGAATGTCTGCCGGGGCGATGAAGGAGTAGCCATCGGTTGGAGCCACCCATGAGATCGTGGGCGTCTGGTTGATGCCCACTTGCACTTGCGCTGAGCTCGATGCTGTAGAGGCGCCATTATTGTCGTATGCGACCGCCTGGATGCGGTAGCTCCCGTAGGCAGCTCCGGTCCAGCTGTAACTGTAAGGGGCCGAAGACAGGGAGCCGACCACCGTCCCATTGGCCATGAAGTCTACGTGGGCGATGCTGCCATCAGAATCGGATGCGGTGCCCGATAACAAGACCGGATTGCCCAGCGCGTAAGTAGCCCCGTTGGCAGGACTTGTCAGCGTCACGGTAGGTGCCTGGTTGGAGCTGTTGAGCACCAGAATACCGACCTCGGGGGTTGCTGTAGATCCTCCCTTGTCGTCGTAAGCAACCGCCCGCAGCAGGTGTCCTCCAGCGGGCGCATTCCAGGAAAAACTGTAAGGGGAGCGGGACAAACTGGTGAAGTTGGTCTTGCTGTCCTGGAGATCGACGCGGGTAATACTTCCATCTGGATCGCTGGCAATCGCTTGAATGGTCACAGCCACCGGGGTGGTGAATTGGGCGCCATCACTGGGAGTCACCAGAGTCACGGTGGGAAGCTGGTTCGGATTGACGGTGATGTCTGCCGAGGCGGTGCTGCTGGCTCCCTTATCATCTGTTGCGACCGCCGCGATGGTATAATTTCCTGGGTTCGTCACGTTCCACACCATCGAGTAGGGCTTCGTAGTCAATGTGTTCGTCACTACCCCGACGACCTGTAATTGCACGTTCGAGACGCTTCCATCCGCATCGGATGCAGTGGCTTGGATCGTAATCGCTTCAGGTGCGATAAACGATCGACCTGCGCTAGGCGAGTTCAGGGAAATGCTGGGAGGTATGTTCTGATTGATAAAGACCGTGACCGCATCGCTCTTGGTCGAAATCATCGAGTTGTCATAGGCAACGGCTTGGAGCTGGTATGTGCCGATGATGGGATCGACCCAACTAAACTGGTACGGAGCTTGGGTGACGGATTTCATCACGATACCGTTCACCAGGAAGTTGACATAAGCGACACCATCGTCGGGATCCGAAGCGTTAGCGGTGACGGTGAGGGCGGTTCGAGTATCAAACGTGGCGTTGTTGGCCGGGTAAGTAATGACGACGGTGGGGGGTTTGTCCCCCGATACAGTGATATGGTTGGTAGCCGTTCTGGTCGAGGCATTGTGCCCGTCGGTAGCTACAGCAAAGACGTTATAGCTGCCCGCCACCGGCTTCCAATTGAATTGGTAAGGCCCTGCGGTTAAAGCGGTCACAAGTTGGTTGTTGGCGTAAAAGAAAACGTTAGTGACGGCATCATCCGCATCCGTGGCGGTCGCGCTGAGAAGCACGTTATCCACCGAAGAGAAGACCTGGTTGTTGGCGGGAGATAGGAGCCTAATTTCCGGGGGAGTATCCTGGCTGACGGTGACGTTTACCGTCGCAGAGTTGCCTTGCACGCCCGCATTGTCGAAGGCTGTGGCTCGGATGCTGTATGTGCTTGGAACAAGGGATTCCCAGTCGTAGCCGAACGGGTATTTCGTAATCGTTGCCTGAGTGGTTCCGTTGACCGTGTAGACCACTGACTTCACCGGTCCTCCATCAGCGACCGCCGTCACCCGGAATGGAACAGTGGTGGGGGTAAGGAAATGTTGTCCATCTGCGGGGCTGGTCAAGGTCACCGTAGGTGGCGTATTGGGAATTAAAGTGACCTGTACGGGATCGGTCGTAGTCAAACTGCTGGCGTTATCGGTAGCTCGGGCCGCGATTTGATAAACACCGGGAGATCCACGCCACGTCGAGGAGTAGCTACTGCCGCTGGTGGATCCCAATGAATTGGTTCCGGCAAAGATTTCCAGGCGGGTGATTTGTCCGTCTGGATCAGGATCCGAGGCGGTAGCCCGTAAGGAGAGCGGTGTTGTATACGGGTAGCTCCCTGCCGCCGGCTCGTTCAGCTGCACAACGGGAGGAGTGTTCGGTAACACAGTGATGGTTGCGGTGGCCGACCCCGAAAGACCCCCAGCAGTGCGGGCTGTTGCTTGGATGGTATGAGTTCCCGCATCGAAGCGGTAGGTTCCCGAGTATGGTGTCACGACGGCACCAGCGATGGCGGCGCCGTCGCTGTAAAACGTCACCTCCATGATCGTATCCATCGAAGAGACCGTAGCCATCAGGTTGACCGGAACTCCTGCGTAGTACTTGCCGGCTGGCGCGGGAGTGACAAGCGTAACCTGCGGAGGAGGCAGGGCGATCGAAGCATTCGTGACGGTCACAAACATGGCAGTCTGGTTGGTGATATGGGTGCCCTCCGCCAGGTGGATTCGGGAAAGTGACGTCGTCTCTGGAACCTTGGTAATGAGTGAGGCTCGGTAGGCGGCATCCGCAAAGCTGGCTATGGAATCGTTGGTAAGGATGTTGACCTGGTTCATGACCGCGCGGTCAAAGGCTAGCTGGAGTTGATGGGCATCAGACGCCGCCTCCGCATCCATCGCTCGATCGCGAGTGTTGCCCATTTTCATCAGGACTGTCACTCCCATGACGACGACGACGGCAGTTATGCCAACCACCTCTACCAGGGTAAACCCATGTCTGCGCGTAAGGAATGACGTTTTCATTTGTAAAAAGTGACTTGTCTTGCGCCAATAACTTATGGCTCCAAAGTTAAATCGTATAAGTTAGTAAAGCTGTTTGTTCTGCGGCAATTACTCGCAAATGAGCGTGTTACTAGGCCACATTGCAGCAAACAGCTTGTGGCTGGCCCGGACAGCGTCCGGGAGGGAAACAGCGAGAATGACAATTAGCCCCGCCAAAAGCAGGGAGAGTTCGATGGTACGCTTAGAATGAGTCATTTGTTGGCCATTTTGGCCACATTTCCAGTATAGGACGCTGACCCAAAAAGGCAAACGACTGGGGCCCAAAATGAAGCAGGGGACTCCGAAGAAAGAGTCCCCTGGATCCGGAGGTGCGGATCGGTTTAGGAAGGCGAGATTTTCATCTCATTCCAAACGTATAACTCATTGCGGGCGTACCTCAAGAGTTATTTCTATGTTGTAATGCCCGCTGACTAAGTGTCACGCCAAAATTATGCGGCCGCCGGCATAGCCTGTTCATACGGCGCAGCGACCGGCATGTCCGGGATCTCTGGTAACTCAGCTGGTGCTGTTGCCCGCCGCGTTGGCAGCGAATCCTTGATCTTCTGCGCCAGTTCAACATTGCCAGCCAGGGCTTTGGCTGCGGCGTCGCGTCCTTGTCCCACCCATTGCCCATTGTATTGGTACCAACCTCCTTTCTTGCTGATAACGTTCAGTTCCGTGGCGGTGTCCAGGAGGTCGGCGAAGTAGTCAATGCCGCTGCCAAAAAGGATGTCGAATTCGGCTTCGGCAAAGGGAGGTGCCACCTTGTTCTTAACGACCTTAACCCGGACGTGGTTGCCGATGGGATTACCCTTGGCATCTTTAAGGGTGTCTTTGCGCCGAATATCCAGGCGGACACTTGCGTAGAACTTCAAGGCCTTGCCTCCGGGGGTGGTTTCCGGATTTCCGAACATGACGCCGACCTTCTCGCGGAGTTGATTGGAGAAGAAGCAGAGGGTGTTGCTCTTGTGAAGTACTGCCGTGAGCTTGCGTAGCGCCTGGCTCATTAACCGCGCCTGCATACCCATTGTCGCCATTCCGACTTCGCCCTCGATCTCAGCTTTTGGCGTCAAGGCCGCCACTGAATCCACCACGATGATGTCCACAGCGCCGGACTTGGCAAGAATCTCCACGATGGAGAGTGCCTCCTCCCCATTGCTAGGCTGGGAGACCAGGAGCTCGTCAAGATTGACCCCCAGGCGCTTGGCGTAATTGGCGAGCAGCGCGTGCTCGGCGTCAATGAACGCTGCCACACCACCGGCCTTTTGCTCATTGGCGATGGTGTGAAGGATCAAGGTGGTTTTACCCGATGATTCGGGCCCGTAGATTTCGACAATTCGCCCGCGCGGGATCCCGCCCACCCCCCAAGGCGCAGTCCAGGGAGATGGATCCCGACGAGATGGTCGGCACGGGGGCCACGCCCTGAGCCTCGCCCAGGCGCATGATACTGCCCGATCCGTAGGTCTTGGTAATGGTACTGAGAGCACATTCCAGCGCGTTTTGGCTGGAAGGTGGGTCGGAGGGAGCGGGATTTGCGTTTTGTTGCCATGGTGAAATTCTGTATGGCCAGAAACGCAGCTGAGCATGCCACCTTGGTATGCTCGTGCCGTCTCAGTGACGGCGAGGATGGATTGCCGCTCGAAGCTGGAGGCTAGAGCGGGCTAGACTGTCACTGGCAGCCTTCGGCTGGAGTGTCTAGTTCGCCGTGGCTTGCTACCAGGCTTTAGCTTAGCGATCTGGGCTTGGACTTGCAGGAGCGTTTTTAGCAGATCGTGTTTCCTGGCAAGTAACCGTTTAGGTCCTGCCAGCTTCTGTGGTCCGGCGCTCTCTGCAGTTTGTCCTTTGGCCCTGATATGGGTCACTGCCACGACGAGGTCGGCTTTGCCGGCAGGTGTCGGGTTGGGCTGGCGAGTTGGCTTGCCATGTATCCTGGAAGTCGTTCGGTAACTTTTGGAAAGCTTCAAGCCCCATCGTCCAGCAACAGTCACAGGGTTTCCCAGGACGCCTGGAAAGGTCCTCTTTTCAATGTCCGCGATTTCCTCCAGGGACTTGATCAGAGCTTCTTTTGAGGGCCGCGGTTTCATCGAACTTGACCATCTCGTGTCTTTTGGCATTACGCAAGCGTGCCGGAGCCGTCGAGTTTAGTTTGGAACCGCTCTCGGGCATAATCCAATTCCGCCTTGCGCATAAAGAAGCTGTCTCTGATCCCGCGGCGCTTCAAAATTTCCCGGTAGAACCTCGCCGAGTCTTCGGTGGCTTCTCCCCAGATCAGGGGACTTCCGATCAGCTGGGCTATTTCGGCAAGTCCGCAGATGAGACCGGTGCCGATCCCTGAGATATCGTCTTGTTTACCGACAATGGCGGGATGTACCGCCAGGAACTCCAAGACGATGTGACGACAATACGTGCGGCGGCACTGGGCTATACCGATGAGCTTCGATCGCTGGTACCAATCTGCGCTGGCTCCAAGCAATAGCGCCACGTCTTTTTGGGTTCTCTTCTTATGATTTCAAGGAACTCGGCAAGTGTCTTGGGACTGGGGAGAGTCCGTGAATACAGCCGGTGGCGTTTGGATGCTATCCGAGCAAATTCAACGGAGTCCCGGACGCCTTCTCGGTCGATTATTTCCTTCGATGGACGCCAATAGCTGATGCATCGGAGCGCTTCGGCGCCGACGATCTGGAGTTCAACTGGCTTTGATTGGTGGTTGGCCAGTGCGTGAAATTGCATTTCGTTTGGCTGTTGGAGGTCGCTTCGGTTATTGGGTCGGAAATATGCGTCTGGCCTTGAGTAAGTTCATCTTCCAGTAACCGAACGCCCTTGGCAACGCAATGAAATTCAGGGCAGCCCCTCCCTCTGCTCACGTCTTGGCTGAACCAAGAAAGCAGCTGGCGTTTTCGTCGAGCGTGTAACCGTTGAGGCTTGGTTTGAGCCGATCCCCGGCACGTGGAACGAGGAAAATCAGATCCGGGTGCGCCCGGGCGAAGGCATACATCTCGTTCACCTGTTCACGGATCTGCGGCAATGGGACAGATCGCTTTTGACCCGGCCTGATCACGGTCACAATCGCATAGCTCCTGCCGTCTTCACCCTCCTGATACCCGCGCGCGCAGCCCAGCACAGCCCATTTTCCTTTAGTGCCCTTGGGTTGGCGCAGCATAGGGTTACCGGTGCGCAAATTCTCGAGGTGGCGTCGCTTGGCCTCCTCAAGCAGGTCTTTGACCATCGGATAGACCAAGTAGGCTCGAGCGCCCTTGCCCAAATTGCGGCGTAGCGCGATCTCCGAAGCGATCGTGGCGAGAACGTCGTCATCCTCGACTACGACGCACGGAACTACCGAGAAACGGTTGGGACCGAGGACAACAGCGGCCTGGCGCCTGGTCTCGCCGTCCACGACTTTCCGGTTCTCCGTGATCTTCAACGGCGTCTTGATTCCTCGAGCGTCGATATCGTCCAGGAATGCCTTCCATTCTGAGGATTCGCGGGCAAACCTTGGCAGCCTCCGATTGATTGGATGGGGCTCGAGATTTTGCGGGGGGATGTAGAGGATTTCAGTGGATACGACGGGCTGGCCGACGGGAAGATCATGTTTCACAAGCTGTTGATATTGAACGGTCGGACCATGCCCCACTCAGTGGGGCATGGTCGGGAAATCATGGATTGATTTGGGGGGTCATTGCGCGTAGTAGAGGTAGGCGCAGCATGAGACAAAAAACCCTGTCAGAATTGCGGCGAGGTTTGCTAAGAAGCCTAATAGCGCTGCTCTCTTTAGCGCTGCCCATTCTTCTGGCCATGTTGGGTCGGGCGAGACGCGACTCAATTGCGTCAGCTCTCGGCGCCGATAACCTGCTGCTACTAGCAGCCCTGCTGTTAGGATTAACGCTGTTGTCATGGCTGTTTATTTGGCTGAGGCAAAACGGAGGGGCAGAGATTCGATGGCGGCAAGGAGGCGACGGCTCTGCCGTTTGCCGTTCAGCACCTCGCTGAGGTGCTGGTAACTGACGTTCAGCCGAGGGGCGGCGCTCCGATAGGACCATCCTTTGGACTTCAACAGGGACTTGTGATTAGTGAACGTATTGCGCCGGAAGTCGAACTCGCCTCGACTACGCATGGCTTGCTGGCGGACCTGCGCTAATAAAAGAGCCCCCTCGGTGGACTTGGCAAAACAGCGGGAATCGGGATTTGATTGCATGGAAGACAGCGGTTCAGAGGTTTCCGTTTTTTTCGTCTCAGGATGGGGCATTGTCTGGGTTTCCGAGGATGGCGATGAATTTGAGTTGCTGATTTTCAGCCTTCTCCAGTAGGTAGGCGGCGTGTTCCGCCTGCTCAGATTCTAACTGCGGGAGCAGCATCGCCAGCGCACGTAAGAGCTGAATGCGATCTGAAGGAGGGATGGTCTCAATGCTTCGAACTGCGGCTCTGGCCAAAAGCAAGATGGCTTCTCTTCGATTCATAGCCCCAGCGCCTCCTCGATTTGGCGCTTCACCTTTGGAAATCCGCCGCCATGAATCGCCCTGCTGAGGGTTGATCTTGGTCGGACCGGAGATAGTTTCCTCCCGAGATCCGTGATCGTTAACCTCCTGCGGAGTAGCGCCGTCTTCACCGTGATCGCGAATTGGGCTTGTTTAATATTTCGCACTGGGATACGGATGCTCTAGTTAACGAACGTTCACTGTGTTTTAAAAGTAAACACACCCATCAAAAAGTCAACACGTTTTGTGGAAGATGTTGAAAAATTAATTACCGCCAGGAAAGAACTAGGGTTTTCTCAAGGCAAGATGGGACACGCGCTCGGCCTCGATAGAGCCTATATTTCTCAGCTGGAGAATGGGCATCGGGCGATAAAGCCATGGGTAATGGAACGTCTGGAAGTTCTACTTGAAGAGAAGCGTTTAAAAGTCAACACCCAAGCAACCTCCAGGCCGCGCAATCATGGGGGCCCGTTTTGGGGTACTACTAATCAATGCCCGATCATCTCATGGGCCAGCGCCGGAAACCCAGCTGCCTTCGAAGATCAAGGACTGGATGTCGCGATGGTCGCCACCGATTGCCGCGACTCGAATTGCTATGCTCTACAGATCGATGGGGATTCAATGCAGCCGCGCTTCGAGCCTGGGGATTACGCGATAGTCATGCCCAATACGGAGGCGAAAAATGGGGATCTGGTGATTGCAAAGACGATTGAAGGTGACATTTTTTTCAAGCTCTACCATCGCGTCGGTAGATCAATTCAGACCGTAAGACTGACCTCCTACAATCCGGCCTACCCTCCCATGGACCTTAACGTCCAGGACCTTTCCTTTGTGCACCCCGTCCACAGCGTAATTCGAAAACTGAGGAAGAACTAGCAGAAGGTGGCCGAGAATGATCCAATTGCGGCAACAGGTTGCTCGACACAGCGAGCAAAGGGGTTGCTGTTTTTAAAGTGGCGTTACAATGAAGACGTTTAAGTGCCCGAATTGTGCACAAGACATGCGGTGGGATCGTGAGTTTGCGGGCAAAATTGTTACCTGCTCGCGCTGCAACAAGGATGTCGAGCAACCTTGGGCGGCCGTGGCGCCATTGCCGGTCATCGTTCCCGTTCGTCCGCCCGTCGACGCAGTCCATGGGAATCATCTATCTGCGCTTGGGGATCTGCGATCCGGAACAGTTTACGGGCACGAACGAGACACGATTTCGAAATGGGTCGGAGGCTGGTCCATAGCCGCCTTTGTCGGGGGGATCATTTCTCTAATCTCCTGCGTCGGAGTTGGACCTGCCGGCTTGTTCGCCGCAATTTGTCTTTTTGGACAGATACCACTAGCAAGATTCGTCGAGTTACTAGCCCTCGCCTTTTTCGACATCGCTGATGCGCACGTTCTAGCGGAAGATCGAGCCCGCGGAAAAGGCGACCGCGTCGGTTCATAAAATAAGGGTTTTGACAGGCCTGCGTATGATGGCAGGCGATGCAGTTGACGTTTCGAGGGTTGGAGTTGCCGGCGTTGAGGCCGCTGATACCGCTCGCGGCCTGCATGATCCTGATGGATCGGGATGAGGATGAGGTCACCGAGGCGGTAGAAGATCACACGTTCGAATTTGCTTGGGACATTGCTGGGGAGGGGGCTGAGCGAAGGTACCTTCGGATCTGGAGGGATTCCCTGCTGGCAGTGCTCAACAACGTTCCCCCCCACAAACCTGACCTGGGTCTCACCGCCGACGGCAACCCACCCGAGCGGCGCAGCGATGCCGAGGTTTTAGAACGGATTCTGCCGCATCGCGATATTCGCACCACGGAATTGCAGCGCATCTTTTCGTGCAGTCAAAAGCACGTCCAAGGGCTGGTCGACACCGGCCTGCTCCTGGTTACCAAGCCCCGAGCGGTTCAGGTGGGGCCGCAGGCTTTCAGCATAGTCAGCCGCGAGAGCGTGGTGCATTTTTTGCAGAGCCGGAGGGCTTAAAGTTCCACGTGGAACGAATATCCCTCCCGGAGGGATGATGGGAAGGGAATCGGGTGTTGAATGGAGGCCGATGTTTGCGGACACCAAACCAGAGCCAAGTGGCTCAATAAAGATTACCTGCCTCAGCGACTCCAGGACCCAGCGTTCGGTGTCCACGCACGCGATCCTCAATCCTGGGGCGGGTTCAAATGTGAGGACCTCATGAAACGAACCCCCCGCTCCCCGCGCAATCTCCTATTCGGATTGACCGGCATCCTGGCGCTACTGCTATGCGTGGTTTGGCATGGCTTCGCGCAGACCGTGCTGATTGACGGCGGCACACCTGCGGCACCGGCGCTGCCGGCGATTCCGGATCCGCTTGCGCTCCTGCTGGCGCATCTGCCGGGCTGGTTCGTGGCCTTAGTCGCCTGGATGGGCCTGGCGCGTCTGGCGGCCAAGCCGATCTTTTCCTTCCTGGTGAAGACGGTAGAGACCTCGGGCTCGGACGCCGAGAAGGCGCGCCTGCACGTTATCGAATCGAGCACCTGGTTCAAGGTGCTGTGTTACCTGATCGATTACGTCGCGAGCTGCAAGGTCGGGACATCCAGGTCGCTGGCGATCCTGGCGAAGGCCGGGACGATGTGCGCGATGGGGTTTTTGCTGGTCGGGTGCTCGCACTTCGGGAGCGAGATCGTGTCGGTCGACAACATGGGGCGTCCGGTCAAGACCAAGGTGTCAGTATTTACCTTCCTTGATGGAAAGAGCGAGCTCACCAAGTTCTTGGCCCATCAAACCACCAGGACCAACGGGATCGCGGCGCAGAGCATCGGCTTGGCCTCGCTGCAAGATGAATCGAGCGGCACAAACGTTGTTTCGCTGGTCGAACGAGTTACCGGCGCGGTAGTGGAAGCGGCGGTCACAGCGGCGAAGAAGTAACCAGGCTCGCCTGGACCCAAGATGGGAAAATCCAACAGAAGCTAACGAAGGGAACGAAGCAAAGGCGTTATGGGACCAATTCTCGCGAGCCAGGTCTTCTCCGAGCCGAGTGCGGCTCAGGTAGGGCTGTGGATTCTTTGCCTCTACGGGGTGATGCAAATCGCCGACCTGGCTATGAAGTTCGCCAACCACTTCCGCGAGAAACCCGCGCCCGCCGCGACCTATCTGACCAAGTCCGAGTTTCAGGCGCACCGGGATGAGATCAAGGACCAGCTGGACGCCATGTCCGCCCTGGACGAGCAACGGACCAAGGAGCTCCACGTTCGGATCAACCCGCTCGAAGGCCAGATCAAAGCGGTAGATGAGAAGACGGAGATGATGAGTGTTCGCCTGGCGCAAATCGACGCGAAGATTGATCGGCTGATCGAAAGGCAATGACGCATGACTCCCGCGCTAATTGAGCAACTCAGGCTTTCCATTTTGGAGGTCCTCGACGCGAACGATACCCATTTCGGTCTCGGCAAGAATCATCTGCGCCTTTTGCTGGTCCCCGCTGGTTTTATGCGGGCGACCCTGCCGGACGAAGAATTGGCGAAGCAATTGCATTACCTGGAGGGGGCTGGGCTGATCGAGCAAGCGCAGAAACAGGTTTCTCCGGAGTTGAGGGCCTGGAAGATCACCAAGGCGGGTATGGATTTCGTTGCGGAACGGAAGATCGGATGAATGAGCGCGACCAAGAAACCCAGATCGGACAGCGTGCTCAAGAACCTGCCCGAAGAGCGCCAGATGGCGATCTTCGACTATTCGCACGATCATTCGGAGGCAGAAACCGTCGCCTGGCTTCGGGCCGACGGAGTCCGCACCTCAACGGGCTCGCTATCGGTCTTTCTCTCCTGGTTTCGTTTGCGGCTGGATCTGCGCAAGAACGAGGCGACGATCAACGAGGTCTTGGCGGAGATGGCAGCCGAGGACCCGGGATTGAGCGAGGATCAACTGTTCAAGACGGGGCAGCGGTTCTTCAGCGCGTTGGCGATCCGGACGGGGGAAGCGGGCGACTGGACGTCGGCGCAATCGGCAATGGCCGATCGCGAGCGCTTAGCCCTCGAGCATCGCAAGGCGGAGCAGCGGGATCGGGAGATAGAGCTCAAGCGCAGGATGGTTGCGACGCGCGAACAGGCGCTCCGGATGAAGGTCGTGGAGGGCTTTCTCCAATGGTGCAACGATCATCGGGCGCGGGATGCGGCGCTGTCACCAGGCACGCATGCCGAGAAGATGGAACGGCTGGGCCAACTCATTTTCGGCGAGGATTGGGAGCAGGCCCAGGCGGTGCCTGGACCCAATGCGCCTGGCGGCGCGGAGGCATAGAGATTTCTATTAAAACCAAAAACGAGACGCGTGGCGCAGGCTCTGAGGGGCTCGAGAAGGAAATACAATCCAGCAATGAGGCTGGAGCCCTCAACTGTGCGCCACAAATGCCGCCCCGGACGGCTATAAGCACCAGCGACTCTGGAGGGATCCAGAGGGGTGCATCCGGGACTATTTCAACCTCCGCATTCAAAGTGCGCGCAGGGCAGCGGGAGTTTGAACGGGGCGTGGACGTGCACCGGATCTGCGGTTTGATCGCTCGCCGGCAGTACGGCAAGACGACGATCGCGGCGCGGATCGCGCTCAAGAAGATGATGCGCACGGCGGGGCATACCGTGATCTTCGGCAGCGCTAAGCTATCTCTCGGACGCGAGATCGTGCGCAAGGAAGCCGAGGTAATTCAGAAGAGCATCGCGATTTTGACGCAGATGGCGGCGCAGGCAAAGACGCTCCTGCGCCCAACGGATGACAGAGGCCAATCCCTCGCGGACGTATCTGCCGATGATTTCGCTGAGATCTTCGAAGCGCAGCGCCTGGAGTTTCGGCTCTGGCATTCGGACTCGATCTATTCGCGGACGAAGGTCGTTGCGCTGAACACGAGCACCGTGGGTGAGACCGGCGACCTGATCACTGACGAGGTCGGCCGAGTGAAGAATTTCAAGGAGGTTTGTGAGGCGATTGATCCGATCATCGCTTCCAATCCCGATTTCCGATGGCTCTTGACCACGACGCCGCCTCCTGACGATACGCACTACTCTTTCGAGCTGCTGGCGCCTCCAGTTGGCCTGGATCTGCCCATCAATCCCAGGGGGAACTGGTACCGCAGCGATATGGGGATCTGGGTGCTCAGGCTCACGGCGAACGATGCCTTTGCGGACGGCGTTCCACTCTATGACAACGACACGGGCAAGCCGCAGAGTCCTCAGGAGGCCCGAGCCAAAGCCAACGACAAGGACGCGTTTGATCGCAACTATGGCTGTCTGTTCGTGGTAGGGGGCACAAGCGCCTGTGGCCTGGTCCTGCTTGATACGGCTCAGACGCGTGGAATTGGCCAATGTCGACTGTTTCAGATCGAGGACGATTCTGATTTCGAGGCGGCGACGCTATGGCTGATCGATCATTTGGGCCCCGGCAAGGTTGGGCTCGGCTGGGACACAGCCACAACCACCAGCGCTACGGCGAATCCGAACGGGTTTTCGGTGATGGAAGCGCAAGGGACGGATCGGATCGTGCGTGCCGTATTCGTCTGGAAGACGGCGGATCCCGAGGTGGCATTTAAGCGAGCCAGCGGCATCGTCGCGGCGGTCGAGCGGCGCCGCGAAGGCGGACGTGCACGCCGGCTATGCCTTGACGCCACCAACGAGCGTTACTTCGCCATCTTGGCCAAGAAGGCCCTTCGGGCGGAGATTCCGGTGGAGTTGGTGATCGGGAGCGAAACCGTGGAGCTGCCCGGTCAGGAACCCATGACCCAGAAGCAGTATTTGGGGGGGCAACTGGTGGCGGAGCTGGAAGACAACCATCTGTGGCTCCCGCCCGAGCGTTATCTGCGGGAAGATTTCCGGCTGGTGCGGAAGGAAAAGGGGATGTTCGTTTGCGAGCCGGATTCGAACGGCCGACACGGGGACACGTTTGACGGGACCAAGCTGGCGCTTAAGGCGCTCAAGAGCAGCGAGGGCGCCTGGACGGCGGAGGCGCTGAAGCGGGTTGTGATGGGGAAAAGAGCGATCGGTTTGAGCTGAGGAAATGAGCGCCACCCTCAAAAACCCAATTTGCCCCAGGACGCGCCGGAACGCCCCGGAAGGTCTCAGGATAGCGGTTTTCGCCTGCGACGCGCTGTACCCCTCGGCTGTACGCGGCCGTGAAGCGTTAAATCGATGCCATTTCTGAATCATGCCCCCGCGTAAACGCATTTTGAGAAAGTCTGAAGGCCGAAGGCTGAAGGCTGAAGTGCTGGAAGGCGCGGTTGCATCGCCTGCGCCGACGGCAGCGGAGAATCAGAAAAGGGTGATCATGCCCCAGGCGGCGGATCGACGGCAGATGATCATGCGCAAGATCGAGCCGCGCGCCGCTCAGGATATCGTCTGGATGGGGCTGGTGGGGGCGGACCTGGTGATCCAGCACGATCTTTGGCGCAACGTGGAGGATACCTGGGGGAGACTGGGCAAGAACACCCACGAGCTTCGGTCGGCGGTCTGCGCCCTGGATTTTGTAAGCCGGCCCTATTGCGAAGAGGGCAAGGAGCCCACGGCCACGGCTTTGGCGAGAGCCGCTCTTTTGGATGAAGTTCTGGAAACGTGGGCACCGGCTCCGGATGGATCGGAGAATGGGTTCCGCGATTGCATTTATGATGTGACGGACGCCGTCGGGAAAGGCTTGTCGGTCCAGGAAATCCTTTGGGAACGCCGTCCAAGCGGCCTGATCGCACCGCGGGCGACCGCATGGGTGCATCCGCGCTACTACGGGATTCAGGCGACCGGGACGCGGCTTCAGTTGCGTCCGGCTGGCCCTGGCGGCTCTTTCATCGATATCCCGCCTAACCAATTCCTGATCGGGGTCTACAAGAACCGATCGGGAACGCCGCTTGGCTATGGGTTCTATCGCCAACTGGTTTGGTGGTGGTGCGCTATGATGTTTGGCCGGGATTGGTTGCTTGCTTTCTCGGAGCGGTTCGGTCAGCCCTTCCGCTGGGCTAATGTGGACCCGGAGGCTGGAGACGAGGTTTTCCGCGAGGTCAACAACATGCTCGAGCAATTGGGCGCAGCCGGCTACGGCTGTTTCCCGACCGGGTCGACCGTTCAATACATCGAAGCCCGAGCGGACGGAGCGAATTCTCCGAACGAGCGGCTGATTGCCCTGGCGAATACGGAATGCGACACGGTTGTGCTGGGTCAAACTTTGACCACAGACACGGGTTCGCAGGGCTCCGGTTCCGGCAGCAAAGCGCTGGGTGAAGTGCATTTGACCGTGCGCGATGAACGCGTGCGCGGCATTGGCTCGTGGGCGGCCGACACGCTCAATTATCAGTTTGTCCCGGCATTGATGCGGCTCAATTTCGGCGATGACACCGAATGCCCGAGCATCGTAGTTCGGGAACAGGACGAAACGCCGTTAGACAAAGCGAACCGCTTCAAGATCATTTTGGAGAGCGGGGTTCCCCTGCCCAAGACGTGGGTCTATGAGGAACTACAGGTCCCGGAGCCCAAGGACGGCGAAGCGGTGATTACGGGGCCCGGCCAGGCGGGGCCTGGATCAGGAGCAGGCGGAGCTGCGACTGATCCGACGAAGCAGGCCGATCCGACAGCGCCGCAGACGGTCGAAGCCGCGGCGGCTCCTTCGCTGTTGCCCGATGCGGTGAACGAAATCGTGACGGCAGCGGTGGCGGAGTGCGCGGGCGCAAAACGCCGCTGGCTTGAGCCGGTGACCGAGCAAATCAACGCCCTGGTGGCCGCAGCTCGCAACGGCAGTGTCAGCGATGAGGCCGTAGTGACCTTCGCGGCGAGTGTGATGAAGTCGCTGCCCGACGTTTTCGTGCGGATGGACATCAACGCGCTGTCCGAGAGCATCAACTCGGCGCTAGGCGCTGCGGCGGTCAAGGGAATCGCCCAGGGCGCGGTTGGAAAGGGAGGCGGCAATGCCTGAGCTCATTCTAGCGCCCATTGAGGACGCGATGCTCTATCACGACGCCAAGACGCCGATCGGCAGCGTCCTACGCTCGGCCGGGTGGGCCCAGACGCCGGTCCAGTTCCGCATTACCGGGCAGTTCAGCGCCGGCGTTGAGAGCGCCAAGATGCTTCAGCGGGTGCAGGACGGCGTGAGCGACATCCTCTCGCATCGGCGCAACGCCAATGGGGCACTGACCAGCAGAAGCGGATTCATCGCGGATTTGCAGAAGCTGGCAATCAGCGAAGGTTTGACGCCGGTCGATGAGTCCAAGCGCGGAACGATCCAGGATATTACGAGCGAGGCTCGGGCCCGGCTGATCTATGAGATGCAGACAGCCGATGCCATGGGGTTCGCCAATTGGAAGTCAGGTCAGGACCCGGACATGCTCAACGCAGTGCCTGCCTGGGAGCTTTACCGCAAGGCAGAGCGCAAGGTGAAGCGGCACTGGGAAGCCAGGTGGCAGGAGGCCGGCGCGGCGGTTGGCTGGGTGGGCGCGAGCAAAGAGGCCATGGTCGCGCTGAAGACGTCGCCGATCTGGGAGGCGTTGAGCCGGTTCGGCAAGCCTTGGCCGCCATTCGATTTCGGTAGTGGGATGTGGGTCCGACCGGTGCTCCGCCGTCGCGCGCGGGAGCTGGGCCTGCTCCAGATGGGGCAGGAGCTCAAGCCCAGCAAGGCCGAGTTCACTGACAAGCTTCAGCGGGAAGTGAAGGAGCTCAAGCCCGCGGCGCGCCAGAATCTCAAATCGATTTTCGGTGATCAAATCGAGGTTGACCAGGACGTGGTGAAGTGGAAAGGTGACGCTAAGGTTTATGAGCAGCAACGGACCCGCATACGTGAAGACGCTGGACGCGTCTTCGCCCGAAGCGAAGAGGCTCTTGGCGGAAATCGATTGGGAGGAGGGAGTCCCGATAGCCCAAGCCAACTACAAGCGGATGTTGCGCGCGCGAACGCAGTCGAAATCAGCGCCGTCTCAACCGGACGAAAACCCCTCTTCCACGAAAGCTACGGCGATGCCAATTGGGCAGAGTCAGTAGCCAAGGATCTTCAGCCCCATCTTCCGAACGGTGTGGTCGCTCGCAGCGAGGGACCGAATCTCTTTGTCTATGACCAGGGGCTGACCAGCAAGTTCGCCACCGAAGAACGCCCGGTCTGGGATCAGGTCCGCGACAATAGCGATAACGGCCGCTGGCTTGGTTTTGGGCTGGACCGCTTCGAAGCCATGGCCGCCAAGCGAGCCACGGTGCAAGTGGTGATTGTGGATCCCGCGGGAAAGGCGGTGGCGGGATTCCAGACGGACATTAAGACGGCGGAGCTTTATGCCGCCGCTCGCGCCCTCGATTGGACCCGCGCCACTGGCCAGAACTATGAGGGCCGAGTTATCCGCTATCTCAGGGGGCCCGCATGATCGTGCTACGAATCCAGGCGGGAGAGCTCCGCAACGCGCTGAAGGACTTGATCAAGCTAGCCGAGAAGCCACGGCGGATTCTGGCGGCCGCGGCGGGGTCGTTGCAGGATTGCTTGCAGCAGCACTTCAAGAGCCGGGCCGGTGAGGGCAACAAACTGGGGGGCAAGAGTACGGGCTTTTGGAGCAAGATATCTGATTCGGTTGTAGTACCAGACGCGCTCCAGACCGACCGGCAAGCCACAGTGGTCATTGGCGCTCCGGAGTTCGCTCAGAAGTATTTTGGGGGACAGATCGTGGCCAAGAATGTCCCTTGGCTGACCATTCCCATGCATCCCGACGCCCACGGTCGCCGTGCGAGCGTTCTGGAACAGGAGCTGGGCGTGAAACTATTCGTAGTCACGCTCAAGCGCGATTTCAGGAGTTTCCTCGGTGCGAAGGTCGACGGGGAGTTGACGTTGTTCTATCGGCTGAAAACCGAGGTGAATCAATTGCCCGACCCAAGAGCTCTGCCTGAACCGTCGGTCATGGATCGAGCGGTAAGCGAAGGCGCGGAGATACAATTTCGAGAGGAGATTTTGCAGATCCAAAGGAACTAACCATGAAACAGAACGTTTTTCGACTGATGGAGTGTTTGGGAGTGGCGCCCGAGGTGGGCAAGCCTTTGCCGGACGTCATTACCTATCTGCCGGCAGGCACGCATCAGATCACCCCTTACGTCAACGGAGAGGCCAAGCCGACCACCGTGACGATCGATGCGTCAGTGGCGTCGAGACTGCAGGAGAGCTTTCAGGCCCTGGTGAAGGCCGGTCGCAGGCCCATGTTTGGCTTCGATCACGAGAACGCCAAGGGGGGCGGCAAGGCCTCTGCCTGGCTGAAAGAGTTTTCATGGGGAGGCGACGGCGTCAAAGCACGGGTCGAATGGACCGCAAGCGGCAAGGCCGCATTGGAGGGCAAGGATTACGAAGGATTTTCGCCGACCGTCCTGGTGGACGATGACGGGCGAATTGTCGGGACGCGAGTGAATGCTGGATCGCTGGTGAATCAGCCGGCGTTTTCGGGCCTGACCATCATGGCAGCAGAAGCCGACCAGGCGGCGCCTGGAGATAACACGAAAGGAAACATGACCGAAACAGAGTTACAGGCCGCATTGGCGGCGAAAGATAGCGAGATCGCGGCGCTCAAGACCGAAGTCGGCGATCTGAAAACCAAGGCCAAAGCATCCGCTGAAAAGCGCGCGAAGGCGCTGGTGGAGGCGGCAGCGGGCGACGGGCGCATTCCGCCCAAGAACACCGAGTTGCAGGGCAAATGGATCAAACGGATCGCCGAAGATCCCGAGGCCGAGGAGCTCCTGGCCGCAATGCCCAAGAGCGGGGTGCCGGTGCGCGTGATCGAAGGCGGGAATGCCGAGACCGAGGACGGAACGGCAGCGGCGAACGGCGAAGCCCAGCGCGTTGCCGTGGCAGAATATCGGGCGGCGCATCCCGGGATGTCCTTCCAGGCGGCCTGGCAGGCTGTCAGGACGGCCAAGCCGACGCTGTTCAGGTCGTAAGGCGCAGCCCCAACCGTTCGAAACACAAAACTCAAAACAGGAAACGAAACAATCATGAGAGTTCGCGAAGAAGCAGTTTTGGCGCTTACGCCAAACGAATCACATTTGGGCAAGGACGGCTATGCCGTCGTTTACGCAGCCGGGCCCAAGGCCGCACTGGTGACCGCCAACAATCAAATCCCCATTGGGGTGATTACGGAGGGCCAGGACGTGAGCGGCAAATCGGCCATCGCCATTTGCGAGGGCTCGGTTGGAAGCGTGCACGTGCAGCTCGACGCCGCATCCGCCGCCTGCAAGCTGGGAGATTACCTCACCATTACGGCCACCGGGACATTCGAGCCGACGGTGACGGGACACACGCAATGCGCCAGAGCGCTGGAAGCCGGTAATCCCGGTGAACGAATTGAGGCGGTGCTGTATCGCCCGATCACCGCGCCATAATCGAAAGGCTAAAGGCTCAGGGCTGAAGGCCAAAACACAACCATCCATCCTCAGAAAGAGACAACATGAGCGTACAAGCACAAGCCAGTTACAACCCCACGCTGACCAATTATGCGCAGGGTTACCTCCAGGATCGCGCGAGCGCCCTGGCCCAATTCGTTGCGCCGCTTATCCCGGTCGTGGGAAGCACGGGCAAATACAAGAAGTTCGATGACAAGAACTCGTTCCAGACTTACGACACCAGCCGAGCGATCGGCGGGAAGGCGCGCCGGATCGAGTATCTGACCACCGACCCCAGTTACAATTGCCAGCCCCAAGCTCTGGAAATTGCGATTGACCAGGCGGAACGCAAGGCAGCCGGCGCAAACATCGCCCAACTTGAGGAGAACAAGCTTCAGACGCTGCTCTCAGCAACCATCCTCTCCCACGAGGTCAAGGTGGTCAGCATCATGAAGAAGCTGGCCGCCACGGCCAACGTCGGCAATTGGAGCAGCCCGGACGTTGATCCGATCAACGAACTGGACGCCCAGTTTGAGGCGATTGCGACGGATACCGGCATGCTGGCCGGTGCGATTGTGTTCGGCCTAAGCGCCTGGCGCAAGTTCCGCAGCCACGCGAAGGTGATCAAACGCATGCCGGGAGCGGCTCTCATCGGCGTAACCGAGAGCCAGGCAGCCACGATGATGCTCAATCCGGCCGTGCAGATCCGCGTGGCTGTTCTGAGCCAAGACACGGCCAAACTAGGAGCCGCTGCCGCAAAGCAGCTCGTTGTCGGCGATGACGTGTTCATCTTCATCCGGACCCCGAATCCGACCACTTACGATCCGGGCTGGATGAAGAACTTCACCGACGGAGATAGCAGCGTCATGGGCGTGCGCGAGTATGTCACCGAGGACCAGACCAACACCGTCTTGCGGTGCGACTGGAGCGAGGACATCCAAATCGTAGGCACCCTGGCTGGGCGCAGGATCACCCTGAGCTAAGCGGCCTCATCCTCGAAACCTCGAAACCTCGAAAGCCAAACGTTGAATCGAAAGATCAAAACCATGAAAAGTAGAAGCAGTTTCCCTGAGATCGCAATCATCGCACCTTTGCTATTGGCGGCCGCGATCATCAGCTCCGTAATCATGTTCGAAGGCGGACCGCCTGCCAGAGCTCAGACGGTGGTTGCGCCCCCAGGCCCAACGCTGGAGGGGTCATTTGTTGGCTTCCCTTCGACCATGCCGGCGTCGGCGACCTCCAACCAGGTCGGGACCGCGGTCACGGTTCTTCAGCACCGGGGAATGTATATCCAAGCTACCTTCTCCGCGCCCACCAACACGGCGACTGCGTCGACCGTGCAGTACAAGTTCCAGGTCAATCCTGACGCACTGGCCACCTCCACAAATTGGACCACGATAACCTACGTCGGTCCAACCTTTGCAATCAACGGGACCAATCTGACCAGCGGCGCGACCAATATACCCGCAGCCTGGATAGACAACTTCCGGTGGATCCGGCCGGCCGGCATAACGTCCACGGTGACCGACATCGTGTCGACCGCGAGCGTCTTGTGGTCGCAGGCCCGAGATCCCATAGGGGGCCCATAAGGCTTTGGGTCACGTGTTGGTTCACCCCCAAAACGCCTCGCCCGGTCCGTTGCAGCCCGGCGGGGCAACTTAAAACGACGCGAGATGGATTACCAGTCACGAGACATTGTGTTTCCCCAGGGAGCCACTTATTCCTGGTCGGAATCGATTACGACGGATGGTGCGCCAGTGGATTTGACCGGCTGGTCAGCAGTGTTTCAGGTGCTCGATAGCTCGGGCAACGTCCTGATCGAGATTGTAAATGACGCTGGGATTTCCATGGGCGCCGATGGGAACCTGGCCTGCTCACTGAGCTGGAGGCACTCGGCTGGTCTCACTGTGAACGAGCGCTACCTTTACGATTTGCTCCTATACCGCGAGGGTGATGATGTCAGATATCGGCCTCGTTCGGGCGTATTCATGGTAACTCCGGCAGTGAGCCAGACGGGCGGACCGACGCCTACGCCTCCTAATGGCGCGACGGACCAGCAGTTGCTTGAATGGGCGATGGAGGGCGGGTACCAAATCATCGGTTCGCCTACGCGTGACCCGGACCAAACGATATCGAGCGCGACCATCCAGTGGGCGGACGATTCGGCGGGAGTTTACACCAGGACCGCAAAAGACGCCACATTTGGGCTGGTGAACGGATACACATTGAGCCACGCAAATTCCGGGAAGACAGTGGTCCAAGATGCTTTCACGAGAGACGCGAACGGCAATCCAGTTGGAGTGACAGATTTGAGGGTAACAACGAGCTAAGGTTATGAGCAACGATCTATTTTCACCGCCTCCCGATTCCAGTTTTGCAAAAGCCTGGGTGGATGATGGCACAGAACAGGGGCACATAAGGGTCAATGCCCGTAATAATCTTGTCAGTTATCCGTTTCGAAAGGATTCGATTACGACCAGCGGGTTCACGTTCTACGATGGATACCTTGGGCTAGGGAACCCCGATGGGTCCGGATCATGTTGCTTTTCGGGAACGATTCCGGCTATGCCCGCGGGATCATCGAGCAGCGAATTCAGTATCCAGACTAAGGTCAGGGGCACGGTGGTTGGGGTTCGGTACGACCCGACCATGAACAATTCCGGTGGCGGGGCTTATCCGGACTTCGACCTAATCATCGACGGCGTAGCATACAGAGTGCTGCGAAAACGTTTTTTGGAGAATGGGGCGACAATCACCAATTTCGGCATAGAATCAGCGTTCGTCGTTACTGGACTGTCGGACACCGAGCACGCGGTCAGGATAGAAGCCTCGGCAATTCCGTCTGTGGCATCGGATCATCGGATCTGGGGCCTGGTGGTCGACCGTAACGCCGGCTACGAGGAAATGCCGCATGTTCCATCTTCCGCGTTGCCCAAGACACTCACGGCTTCTTATCAGGCGCTGACGTCAATCTGGGCCACTCCATTTAACCTAGGTCGGGCATTAATTGGGCTGTTATTCGTGAACACGTCATCTGGCACGGTCACCGTCTACGGCCAAGACGTAACGGGCTCCTTGATCGTCTTCCAGCATGACATCCCCGCAAACGACACATGGCCGCTTCCAGTGCAGGGATTAGTCGGGGCGACTTCCGGCCATTTGAGCATCAAAGCGAGCATCAGTGGCGCCGTAAACGTGACGCCCAGTTTCATCTGCTAAAGTTATGTCATCCTCAGCGATTCAAACCGCGTTCACGAAATCACCGAGAGGGGCCACGATCTATTGTTTCGGGGACTCAATCACGATGGCATATACGCTTGGAGTGATGGTCAGCGATATGTACCCGGCTAAAGTGTCAGCCAGGCTTCGGGCAGCCGGGGCGAATTGCATCGCCAGAAATTGCGGGCATGCCGGTTTTAAAACCCAGGATCTACTCTCAATCATCCCACAGCAACTGATGGTCATATCGAGCCAGGGCCAAAGAGGCACGGTGTTTGAAGTTCCAACAGCATGCACCCTCATGATCGGGGTGAATGATCCTGGCACATATTCACAGGCCCAGACGCAGAGCCAGATTGAACAGATTATCCGGGCAATTCGGAACGGAGTCTCCGGAGTAGTTGCGGCTCCGGCAAATCTTCCCGCCTATCAAACCTATGGTTTTAAGCCTCTGATACCAAACGAGTCTCGATACCTGGTTCAGGCGGATAACTCAGGCACCGGGGGATACAATATCGGATCGCCCCCCAATCTGCCAACGGTCACCGGAGATCTGTCAGGTTCTCCCGCGCCAAGGATCTGGATCTATCGAAATGCACAGGCAGGGCCATCAGGTTGGAGTCGAATCGCCGACAACGCGGACCCAACGCAGGGATGCCAAAGAATCCTAGTCATGTCGGCCCATTGGCTGAACTTCGCGAATGGTCTCGGCGACACGCTTTCGGCGGATTACTCGAATTATGGCCCGGTTCGGGCCGCCCAACTCGCGGCAGCGAATGCCCAAGGCGTGCCATTCTTTGATCTGCACGCATACCTAAAATCGCTTGTGGCTTCGGGCGTGGTTGGAGACTCGACGGGCGCGACCACGGCATGGGGAAACGATCAACACCCAAATGTGCTCATGCATGAAATGATCACCAACGGGCTCTATTCCGCGCTCACCGGGGATAACACGTTTATTACCAGCGCGGTGCAAATGCCTGTTGGCGGATGGATATCCGCTTTGAAATAATGAAACCGTTACGCGTCCTTTTGGCCCTTTCGGCGCTGACCATTTGCCAGGTCGGCTGGGCTCAATTCGTCTACCTGAACGGTGGGACGAACAATGTGGCGGCGGCATCGACAAACAGCTATGCGGCGAGCGGCGTTTACGGAACCTCCCGAATGCTGTCCATCTCGATCACGGCCCAGTTCGCCGGAGGCGGGGGAACCAACAGCGGGACCTTGGTGGCCCTTTTCGACCGGTCTACTGATGGCAGTCACTGGCAATCCAACAGTGCCAGCGCGACCCTGACGCTGTCTGGTACGGCGCAGGCTACGGCGATTACAACATTTGACATGGGAGGGGTGACGGTCTATCGGCTGGCCAGCGTTGCCAACACCAACCTGTGGCTCTCGGTCACTAATCTGGCGATCCTCGGCGGCTACAAGCCTGGAGACTCCGCGTTTCCGACCTTTAGCGTTGTCACAAATGCGCTGGCGCTGGACGGGGATTCGACAAAGGTGATCGGCGGAGACGGATTGGAGCATGCCGGTGGCGGCGGAGGGGGCGGAGGCGGCACTCCGAGCGGGCCGGCTGGTGGAGATCTGGCAGGAACCTATCCGAATCCCACGCTGACCAATGTGAATGCGAGCATTGGGACTTATGGCGATGCGACGCACGCCGCGCAGGTTACCGTTAACGCCAAAGGGCAAGTGACCGGCGCCAGTTCCGTCGCAATCACCGGAACATTCCCAGGCGGATCAGCAGGGGGAGATCTTATCGGGAGTTATCCGAACCCGACGCTCGGCACGAGCGGTGTGACGGCCGGGACCTACGGCGACGCGACGCACGTGCCGCAGGTGACGCTGGACGCAAAGGGCCGGGCGACGGGAGTATCGAGTATCGCTATCAGTGGGACAGCGCCTGGTGGCAGCGCTGGCGGGGATTTGACGGGCACTTATCCGAATCCAACGCTAGGGACCAGCGGCGTGACGGCCGGGACCTACGGCGACGCGACGCATGTGCCGCAGGTGACGCTGGACGCAAAAGGCCGAGCGACGGGAGTATCGAGCATCGCGATCAGCGGGACCGCGCCTGGCGGCAGCGCTGGCGGTGATTTGACCGGGACATATCCCAATCCCACGCTGGGCACGAGCGGTGTTACGGCCGGCAGCTACGGAGACGCTACCCACGTGTCGCAGGTGACCTTGGATGCTAAAGGACGCGCAACCTCGGCTTCGAGCGTGGCGATCACGTTCCCAGGGGCGACTGGGACCGCTGGTGGTGATTTGACCGGGACTTATCCCAACCCAACGCTTGGCACGAGCGGTGTTACGGCCGGCAGCTACGGAGACGCTACCCACGTGTCGCAGGTGACCTTGGATGCAAAAGGACGCGCAACCTCGGCTTCGAGCGTGGCGATCACGTTCCCAGGGGCGACTGGGACCGCTGGAGGAGATTTAACTGGGACTTATCCGAATCCGACGCTTGGGACCAGCGGTGTATCGGCTGGCACCTACGGAGATTCGACGCACGTTCCGCAGATCACCCTGGATGCCAAGGGCCGGGCAACGGCAGTTTCGAGCGTGGCGATCAGCGGCGGAGGCGGTGGCGGTGCAGCGACCAGTTTGGTGGGGCCAGCGACGCTGAACAATTACCCGTTCTTTTTTGCGAAACCCACCGCGCTGGTGACCTACGGCGACTCACTCACGCAAGAGGCCCCGACGGGCGCTAGCCATAGCTGGTGTTACTACCTGGTCAACAATTCGTTCTTCACCAACCTGACACTGATCGATTACGCGCAATCGAGCTATCACCTGGCCGACGTGTCGAATTCGTTCTATGGGGTCTATGGGTCGGGCTCGCGTTACTTCACGAATTATGCCCCGTCGTTAGTTCCAGGGACCAATGCAGCCTGTGCTCTGATGTTCGGCATCAATGACCTTTTGTTTGATACCATCGACACCAATCTCTGGGTTAAGGGCCTTACCAACATGTGGTGGCTGGCGCATCAGACCAATTATTACCCGGTGATCGGGTTTACGATTCAGGATTCGGCCAAGCTGAGCGCTCCGCAGGAAGCCACGAGGGCTTTGCTGAATGACTTGATCCGCAAGGAAGCAGCAAAGAACACGTCTTGGCTGATGCTGGTGGACAACGACATTGCTGTTCCTAGCACAAACACCTGGTGGTTTCTGTATGCCGCCGCGCCGACGGATTACGGCCTGCATTTGAGCGACAATGGCCAGTTGGCTCTAGGTCAGGCAGTGGCCAGCCAGTGGTTGCGATTCCCGAGCGCGAATCAGGCGCTCTACGCTCCAAACATGATTTACAGCGTTGGGGGATTTTCTGGGCCTGGGAGCAATCTTTTTGGGCTGAACGGAAGCGCCATCGCATCGGGTACGGTTCCGGCCGCGAACATGGCGGTAAATACCATCGTGGCGAACGGTGGGGGCACCTCGGTGTCGAGCAATACGGTCGCCGGCGTCACGACTTACACGGTTAGTGCTTCGGGTGGTAGCTCTGGTGGATCTAACCTTGGAGGTCGAGTCGTTTGGTTTGCCGAGTACAACCCCGCCAACGCTTGGACCCTAGTGCCAGCATCAACGTTTGGTGACAGCGGCACTACCGGGGTAGTTGCGCCGACTTCGACGGAAGGTGGCTATAGGGCCTATCGAACGGGGTCAACTAGCGGAAATCAGGCTTATATTTACGAGAGTAACGTAAATCTGCCTCAGACAAAGAGCTTCAAAATCCATTGGTGGGGGGCCCTAACCAACACCACGAGCGAGCGGGTTTGGCTAGGGGTCACGGATTTTCCGGGAACCCAAGCGGGCGCAGATGGATCGAGCCGTTCTTGTATGGCGTTTCGCTACTCGACGGGGGCTTCGGATACCAAATGGAAGCTTGTTTCTGACGACGGAAGCGGGCCATCTGTGACAGATACCGGGATCACACCGGATACCAGCTTTCACCACTGGGAACTGGACTACAACGCTGGGTCGAGCCTTGTCGGGCTCATTGACGGGACCGCCGTCGCGACCAACACGACGAAGGTTGCTTCCCTTGGCCTACTAGGTCAGTTCGCATCTGTCACTACGCTTACTTCGGCTGTCAGGGCGCTAAACCTCAAGCTGGTCTACGTGGAGAGGGACCCTTAACCATGATCACCTGGCGACAATTGACTGAGGCGGATTTGCTGACAGCCGTAAGCGGAGCGGAGCTGGATCAATGGCGGGCCCTGGCGCTGGCGGCCGGGCAGGCGGATCCGGTCGCGCCCACGATCACGCAGGTGACTGAGCAGATTCGGTCCTATGCGCAGCGCGTAGTGACAATCGGACCTAAAGGGACGATCCCTGAGTCGCTGTTGACCGAGGCGGTGGATTTGACCGTGGCGCGGATTGAAAACCGGGTAGGCGTCTCGGCCACGGATGCCCGTAAAGACGCCGCACGCGCAGCCCTGGACCGTCTGAAGGGCCTCAAAGGAGTGGACGTGGACCCGACCGCAACTCCGCCGTCCAGAGTTGGCTGGGGTGGCGACCGAAAGATCTGTATTTAGCCCATGGCCGATTTCCCCTTCAATTTGTTGACCGATTTGCAGGAGCGGATCATCGCGCGCCTGGTGAGCGATCCGTGGTTTGTGAACGCCGACAAGCCCGGCCTGGGCGTGGCCGTTGTGATGCAGGAGCGGGGCAATCCAGAGGAGGAACTCAGGCTCAGCGTCATACGGTGCAGTTGTGGCGTGGAGGTCCAGGAGCCAACACTCGAGGGCACTGACAATGTGCGATTCGCAGGTGCAAAGGTCTCGCTGATGTTTGGAGAAAACCGGTCGGTTAAAACTCCAATGACCAAGACGGCGCAGCAGAGCGCAATGTTGGCGGTCGCTCTCCTGGTCTCGAGCGGCTGGAGGGCCTCGGAATGGTGGTATCCCTTTCGGTTGGTTTCTTTCGCGGCAATCGGAAAAACTGACGCTGGATACATTATTCGCGAGATGGTGCTCTCCACGCGCATGCACGTGGCGTCCCAATGATTTCACTGAAACCGACAATTCTTAACCCTCTCAAATTATGATCGAAACAGGCAAAGCAACGGTGCAAGGCGTGGAACTCACGGCCTTGGTTACGCTCGTATCCCCCGCGCTAGACGCAGCGGCGAAACTCGAAGTGCAAGGTCACACGGTAACTGGAGGCGCCGACATCTCCCGAAGAACCGATGGCAACGGCGAGGTGCAAGGATACGCGCTTCGAAACAAGCACAAGGCGATCACGATCGACTGTTACATGGTCTCGGCCGCTACGCCGGGCGCAGGGGATGACGCGCTGAAGGCGCTCCAGCTCCCCAACGAATGCACCAAGGTCACACTGGCGAACTTTGACGAAACGGACCTGAACGGAGATTGGGTTTATGAGCAGGGAGGCCAGATCCTTCGATCGCCGACCGGTGAGGCGAAGATGACATTGCCATTGGTGAAGTTCAGCCATCAGACGGCGGCCAACCTTACTGCGGCTGTAACCTGAGCCTGACCTCCCGTGCTGGACGCCGCGACATACGCAGGTTCGTGCCTCGCTGATCCCCCGAGGATTTGCGGCGTTCAGTTGATTGCATTCACCTACGGGCATGCCCTGATCTTGGAGAGGATCAAGAGTCCGTTCGTTTGCGCGCAGGCTGCCGACCCGATGCGCGGAGACCTGGCCATGGCACTGCTGATATGCAGCCGGCCCGCGGCGGAAGCCTGGCGGCTTCTGCGGAGTTGGCGGGGGCGATGGTGGATCCGAAGGCTCGGAAAGCGATTCCACGTTGGCAATTTCGACCGAAGCCTTGAGTCATGTCTGCGGTTTTCCGCATGGCTCTGTGCGAGCTATAAGCTGCCCGAGCTTTGGGAGGGATCTGGCAAGGCTCGAGCGCTCAAGTCGCCCTATATCCAATGCCTTAAGGTCTGGGCCGTGACCGAGATGCATATGAGCCCGGAGAAAGTCATGGATACGCCAATCCACGAGCTAATGTGGGATTCAATCTGCTGGCGAGAAATGCGCGGTAAGGCCGATCCCATTAGCGACGATGAAAGGGAGCTATTGGCCATACTGCGAGCCGCGGCGCAGGCAAAAGCGCAGGAAAGCGCGGAGGCTAAAGCCTGATGAAATTCGGGATTGAAATCGATGCCGATTCGGACCAGGCGATTGCCGGGCTGAAGAAGGTCACCGCCGAAATCAACGCCGCGCAGGCTGCGGAACAACGAGCGGAGCAGCTCAAACAGAAGCAGGCCAAATGGGACAAGGAACGAGCGACTTTTGCACAGCAGCATCGGAAGGAACGTGAGGCGAGCCTGAGCGTCGAGGAACGCTTATCCAGGCTCAAGCAGCAGGAGGCCCTCAACGAGGAGCGGCTGGCAAGGGCCACGGCGTCTGGCAACCAATATCGGCGCAGCGCGTTGTTGCTTAGGCAGCAACAATTAGGGACGCAGAGGACGGAACTGCAATTGGCAATGCAAGCTGGGTTTGCCAAGGCCTCTGACGGATCTGGCCGAGCTGGTATGGGTGCGCTAGGAGATGTGGCGAGCGCTGGATTCTTCGGATCGTTTCTCGCGCAAGTTCCGTTCATCGCACAAATAGCCAGCAAGCTTGTCTCCATTCCGGGATTGATCGCCTCAGCGATAATCGGACTCGGAGGCAACTATTTGAGCCAAGCAAGCAAAGCTGGCGAGCGTCGTCGGATGTCCCTCGCGACCGGGTTCACTCCTGAGGAGCTAAAGGTCATAAATCGCAGCAGCGTAGTCGACGAATTTGAACCCCAGGCAATCTACGGTATGGCCGAGCGTCTGCGCGGCCATCAAGGGGAAGCTCTCGGGGGATCGAAGGAGATGGCTGAGGCGTTTAAGGCTTTTGGAATTGAGCATGGCGAACTGGCAAGGAGCGATGGGTCTGACCTATTCGTGAAAATTGCCAAGAGCATGGAGAAGGGAACGCTCACGGCACAGCAATACGCGGCGGCGATCAAGCTTTTGGGCCGGGAATTTCGATCGCTGATGCCTGCACTCAGAGCGGGACTTGGGAGCGAGCTTGACAGAGCATCTTCCGACAGTGGATACGATGCCGCAATGCTAGATGCCAATCGCCGGATCCAGCGTACCAGAGCTAACACTGCCGGAGCGATGAAGAAAGGCGAAGGCTGGCTTGCGCGGCTCATGCACCGCGGGATTGGGGGCGCAGCAATGTTGTCGGCCATCCTCAATAATGATAAGGCTTCGTTCGATGAGGTGGCGATGGCCACGCAGGCTCCGGAACTGGGGGATCGTGGGGAAGGCGCCGTTGAACGTGCGCAAGCATCGTTGATGCAAGCGCAGACCAGCCGAAAGGACGATGAAAAGCTGGCGCAAGAATTGGCCAAAAAGAATGCCTTCGCGCTGGGGAGTCCGAGCCAAAGAGCGGATATGCTTCGGAAGCAAATTGCAGAAAACATCAAAAAACTCAAGGGCATCAAAAACCCTCTCCAACGGCAGGAGCTGACATCTCAGATCATAGACGATCAAGAGGCTCTATCGAAGGCGGGCGGGGAAATGAATTGGCAGCGTCCTGACACCGATCGGCTGGCACGCATGGGGGTTTTTGTCGGGGGAGGGGCGCAGGCTTACTCAATGCTGGGAATCAATTTGCAGAAGGACGTCATCAAGGAGCTCCAGCAAATCAAACGCGAAGTGCACGATCTGCGGCAGACGGTGCGCCACAACGAGACGTTTTGACCTATGGCACAAATGACTGGGCCGCAGGCCTACCTCGAGCAACCTGTCCACGATCATTGGAGCGCCAGCGCAGGCAACCAGCGTATTTTGACCTGGAAAGGTCCGGCCGGCATGGAATTGACGGCCCTGCATGCCATCCGCAAAGGCTACATCGAGCGGAACATCACGCGCGATGGATTGGAAACAACGATCGAGCTGGTATATCCGACCGCTGTCCCGACTCCGACGGGAAACGTGGGCGATATTACGCCAGTCGATCCCGTCACGCGCAGATGGACTTGTCGGACCTTGCTGGCGCAAAAGTACATCGCGGAATATTGGAAGGTCATTCCCCTGCTGGCTAAAAATAGGAGCTGGCTTCCGCGCATCATCGCCGAAGTGACCCGGTACCAGCAAAGCTTGCTCGACAAAGACGCGCCAGAGCCTCCGGAGCCAGACTGGATGAAGGCTGAAATCAGGGATGGCACTCTTTTGGCCGTGGCCAGACAGGTCCGGGATCATCTGTTCCGCAACCTGGATAGCTTCGAAGAGGAGTACTATTTGCTCCAGAAAACGGAGACGCTTACCGACACCAGCGAGCTGGCGATGGTCCACGAGAATTCGCGATCGGTGTTCACCAAATCCACGCTTCTACGCGTCGAGCCCAGCCTGCGCCAGGCCAACCTGCTGGATTTCGAAGGGATCGATGATTCAATCGTATGGCTGAAGCTTCGGCCCGACCTGGATGAGACGAGCAAGGGACAGTATCTCCTGACGCAGCAATACCAAGGAGCGAACGCTTACGACGAATTTTACTTCGGAAAACCTCTCTAGTCTTTATGCCAGAACTCACTCCCCTTCCCAATTCTCCTCTAAGCGCGCAGGTCCGTGCGTTGCGCAAACAAATCGATAGGCAGCGCCCATTGCAATCACCAGGAGTGCTGGTCACGCAGACGGCCAGCGGCGTTTTCGCAAAACCTACCGCAAAGGGCAATGCGCCCTCTGCGCCACAGCAATTCGTAGCCGTGTGGGGCTAAACCGAGCGAGCAGGACCAACCCAAAACCAAAACAAAACTATGGCAGACGAGATCAACCTACAGTTTGGACTGAGCGCAGCGCGCGACGGTATCCAGATCGGAAACACGACCGATAAAAAGGTTCAGAACATGCAGACCACCCTTGGTGGCGCGATGCAAACGCGTTCCCAGTTCGTGACTGCCAAGGCGGACGTGGACCTTGGGGACATCGTGAACCACGGCACGGGCAACGTGGATAACGATTATTTCCTTCTACTCATCAACGCCGGCCAGACGGACGTGAACGTTTACGTCCAGAAGGACGCCGGCACAGACGTCCTCGATTCGATCATGAAACCGGGCGAGCCCTACGGCCCGATGCGCAAGACCAAGCAAACGGCCGGCTACCCGAAAACGCGCGTGGAATCGGCCGCGGCCGGGAACCCGGTCGTGAAGATCGAAATCGACGCCACCGAGGCCGGAGACCCGGCGACCTAAGAGCGGCGGACTCGGCGAGGTCGGCCGCAATCGCCAGCCATGGCGAGCGACCGGTAATCCTCGCCATATCTGAGGACACCCTTTGATCTCCTTTCCGAAGGCGCCACGGGTCAGCAAAGGCGCCAAGATCACTAGCACGCAGGCCATTGGCCTGGCGCGCTCGTTCAATGCGCGAACGCTTTCGGGCATTGGCGACGGACATTGGAGGCTGTTCGACTATTGGGTCGGGCTTTTTCGGGCGATTCGCAATTGCGACGAATCGGGCGAGAAATGCCCGAGCCAGGCGGAGTACTTCTATTATTGGATGATGCTCCGTCCGGAGGAAGGTCAATGGCCGGACGCAGCGCCCGGCGACCCCGAGGGGGCTAATCTCAACAATCTGGGCAATGCCTATGAATACGGAAACGAGGCGGCGGGGTACTTGGATGAGGCAAGCAGGTTGGACGTGCCCCTGCGCCTGGTGGGCGGCTCGAGCGACCTGGTGGAATACTGCCACCGCTTAGCGAGGTACCAACGAGGAGCGCAGGACCCGAGCACCGGCGTGCGGGCAGCTCCGATGATTGACGCCGCACGAGCCTATGACCAGGTCCGGACTGGACCGCTGAGTAGGATTGGAACGAGCTGGGGAGGCTACCAACCGCAGCCGCAATACGTAGGCCAGTGCGCCGATCCTTATGACCAGGTGAGCAGCTTCGCGCGGTTCTTCACCAATCTCAAAAACCCGGCAATCGTGAAAACGTACCCGGGGAACTGTCCTGACGTTCCTGGAGACATTGCTGGAATTATCGAGCGGAAGCGGGAATACGTCATCTACACCTATCGCGGGGATGGATCCTGCTGCGTGGTGGAAGTGCTCCCGACCAGCGAATGGATTGAGGGGCCTTACAAGGCCGCGGCGGCTCCGGCGCACAATTGGGCTGATCATCTTGGGGTAATGCAGAATGCCTTTGCCCGAGAGTTTCGGGGCTACGATCCGGCGCAGACGCCGATCGGGACGCGGCTGAGCCTGGCGCGGGCGTTTTACAATCAGGGTTTTACCACCAAACAGTACCAGCTCGCTCCCGCGCGTGGCAAAGAGCGCGGCCAAGGCGTGTCCGCGATTTATCCAGTGGGGCGCTTGAGCGGTCCATCCGGGGCTGGCAAGTCGGTGATCTGGACGGGCGGCGGACCCAAGTGGCGAGTGGATTCTAAATGCATCATTTGCGGGATATGGGCGAAGGGTACCGGCTTGCTCGAGGACGCGACCCTCGAGATCCGCATAGGTGGCGAGCCTCGAGGCACGCTGATTGTGCCCAGCCGAGCTCCTAGCGGCAAAACTGGCGATGCGGTACCCAGCGTCAAAGTGATTTTCGAGGACCCGAAGATTGGCGACCTGGAAGTGATCTGCACGAACGGACTGCGCGCGGGATCCATCAGCGTCGAGGCTGACGAGCTGCTCCAGTACATACCAGGCTTGGATGATCTGACCGCCTTGCTGCGCCTGGCTACCACCACGGGTGACGGGTTGCGATCGGTGGACACGCGCGGGATCGACCTAGCCGAGCCTAAGGAGGTCTCGGACAATTATTGGAAATATGGGTGCGTGCTGAACATTTCTTCAGCTGACGGCCTTCCCCAGGCCAACACGCTAATTGGCGGTAGTGTGAACTCCAACCCGGTTTGGGACGCGGCTCGCCGGCTTAGCCAACACGTGCGGCTCATGCCGGCCTTCCAGATCCGGGCCTACGCGGTGAGCGGCGGCAAGAGCATCCTTTATTTCGATCGCTACGCGAAGGTAATGGGCAAAAACAATATCGACATGTTTGCGGACCTGGGACCTTTGACAGGGGCCTTCGCGAGCGGGGAGCTGGTGACCGGGGTTAGATATGTAGTGAAGTCTAAGGATGGCCGAGGGTCGGTCAGTTACGCAGGAGCAAAGTATGACGCGAACCAGGTGTTCACGGCTGGAAAGGATAAGACTTTCACCGCGCATGGCGACGCGATGGTCTGCGAGGCCGACGGGATTCGGAAGGTCGCACCGCCTGGCGGGCGTACCAACCGCTGGGTCATGGATCTGAATCTCAAGCCCTTCTCGATCCATAGTAGCAGCATCTGGCACCCAAGTGTGTACGGCGATTACTGGCCGTGGGTGTCGAGATGTTTGTTTGGGCCACGGTTTGGCAGGACGCCTGCAATGACACGGATGATCGCTGGGGGCGATTCATCTTGGTCGGTGCCTGAAGCGCCATCCGGATGGAATTACGCGCCAGGAACGGGCGCCGCGCCCGATGATGTCCGCCATTACAAGAGCTGCCCGATTTACGAGCCGCCGATCGAGGTGGAATCGGTAGTTGTTGAAACGGTTAACGGTGAGGATCTGATCAAGGTGACGCTCAGCGGGCGACTGCAAGCGCATGAGTCAGCGCCAGCGGTGGTGGACCGCGATCCTACAACCTGGAGCTCGGGCGACGTGGCGCGCCTGGCGCTCACGGATTTGGACGCTCCGGAGGATTATCGGACTAAGGACAATGGGCTCAGGGAATACATGCTCAGGAAGGCAACGGGCTACGTACCGGTCTGGAGGATCGGCGACAGCTCATTTGGGTCATGGATCAATACCGAGACTGGCGCGCCGAGCGCTTCCATTTGGCCCAGCGCACTGTTCGTGCGTTTGATGGATGAACCTTACGAGGATGGAAACGATCGGCAGGACCTGACCGATACACCCTTTTTGAGCGATTGGTTCACCCAGGCAGATGTGGTGCTTAGGTCAATGTGCGAAGGGTTTGTTGACGAGGCAACCACGTCCACCTATTCCTGCGACTGTGGCGATGATTCGTGCCAGATCTTCGACTACTCATTCCGCAACCTTTGTTACGACGCTTTTGGAGGCACTTCCCTGCAGTGCTTGCCCGCAGCCGAGACGGGCTGGAACTCCTGGGGTTACGGGCCCTTGCCTTGCACTTACGCACGGGCGGAGATCTTTAACCAGTTTGCGGCCGCCATCGACAAATTGACCTCGGCCAGGGTCATGCTGCCGGCCAGCCTCTGGGCGAAGACTGATGTCTTCAAGGGGGGCACGCCGGTCGGGGATACGCCCTGTTCAAGCAGCGGGAAGATCTCAAAGACCGGCAACCCGGCTGGAGGCTCGACTCCTGACCCTGGCAGCTATGTGGATTGGGCGGAAATCACGTCCTACTATGTGGCCACGGCGTCAACGAGCTCGGGCTTCGCGCCTTACTGCGAAGACAACAATTGGATGCTTGGCGGCTCCAGCAACTGGCTCTTTGGCAGCGAGCGGAAAGTGGTTACCTATCAGGTCCGACTTACCGATGTAAACGCGCTTCAGGCCATACCGTTGGCCTGGCGCGATATGGTGCCGAACAGTCTGGGAGCTTTTGTGCGCAAGACGAAGGTTCGGACCATCGCAGTTCCGATCAACGAGAGCATGATCTGTGATGCTCATAACCGTTGGCCTGGAACTGGCTGGCAGACTGTCGAGGTCGAACGCTCAATATCGTGCTCCCTGGACTCAAACGGAGTTGTGGACTGCGGCGCTGTCGCTCCCAGCCCTTGGTACTATGCCAGCAATTATCCTGCGCCAGGCTCTGGCTTGACGATCGTCAACGAGTGTTACGGTGGGGGTCAGATCGAAATCGATCTGGAGGTAATCGCGGCGAACGCCTTCGCGCTCAAGGTACCCTTAGTATGATCTTTCGAATCACCCATCGGCCTCACGTCGCAAAGCCTTTGCCACCTTATATGGAGGCATCCCTCGAGCGCCTCAGATCGCCCTGGACAGCGATGCTGCAGGCGCGTGAGGCGGCATGCCGTGCCTGCGTGGGGGATGATGGATGGTTTGACCCTAAATGGCCTAGATGCACGCACCCTCACTGTGGGTGCCCTCTCAAGGGCTCTGGAGTCAATCCGTGGCTGCGCCTCCGCCGCTGTCCCGCTGACCGCTGGCCGCTCCCCGGCGCTGCTGCCGCCGCGCCTGCCTCCTGACCCTTTTTGGTCGGGCGCGGCGTTTTACACTTTTGACCCTTTTGAGGGTTCCGTCGCACCCTTTTCAACCTTTCGGCGGTCTTTACCACCCATTTGCGGTATGGGTGGCTTCGGTGGGGGGAGTCTGGGGGGATGTTAATGGTGGGCTATTTTCGATCTTAGAAGCTAATTCCGACGGGTTGGGGTGGCCTGAGTGTTTTCTCTTGCTCGATCATGAGCCGTGTCACAATTTCGCCCAGGCTTTCGACAATCCTGTCGGCGATCCCTTTGGCGATTTGAGGCGCATCTTTGGCATCAACGCTTTCGAGGTGCTTCATGATGGTTGCCCCAAGTTGACTTCCCTCTTTGACCTTCCGCTGCGCTTTCGCGGGGCTCCACTCGAACTGTTCGGCCACCCGGGCTTTGCCGATGCGTTCCCGTTGCGATGTCTTGAAGAGCTCGTAATTGGGTGGCAGCGGTTGAGCGGCCACGGCCTGCAATTGCTGGTAAAGGTAACCGTCAGCGACCCGATTCAGCTCGTTGTAGGAGTCCGAAATCTTCATGGTGTTAAGTATAGGTCCCGTGGTGTGTCTAGGTTCTGAAATTCTTACTCGATAACTTCACGTGCATTTTCTTTTCTGCGCGAGCAGGGGTCCTAGCGGATTAGAATGAGGTGTGAAACTGAATTCTCATGATGCTAAACTCCACGGGAAGGTCGGTCCGCAGTTGGCAGTGAAACTGCAGCCGCTGATTCTGAAGGCGGTCGAATCTTCCGGAATCGAACGCAACCTGGTGCAGAGCGCTCTGTTGAAGGAGTTGGAGAATACGCCCACTCGAATCGGCGTGGCTACCGCCGAACGCCTTCTAAAGGAGCCGCAGGCCCTGGTGACCCGGTACCTATCCCATCTCAGCAAGGAAAACAGCCAGCGCCAGGGGAACTTCGATCAAAACCTGAAGCTCATGCTGGCGCGCGTGGCCAGCGCTCACCCCGAAGAAACCTGGCGCGAGCTGCAGGAGAAGTTTCCCAACAACCGCAGCTACAGGGATATGCAGGTGGCGGCCACCCTTCATGCGGAAAACCAAGGCCGTCCGTTAACGGTGGTGCGATTGCCTGAGTCTGTGACCCCGCACCAGACCGACTTGCCCAATGGAAAGGAGACCACCCTCGATCGCCTCGTTGACGGGAGCCTGGTGGCCCTCGACGGTGAAGTGGTCGCTTTGCGCGATAATCTTGCCATCGGCCCGGTGGCGGCCGATAAGCTGGATGCCCTGTACTCGGAGGTGTTTTCAAATACAGGGTTTACAACAGCCGCTCACGATCCAAACGTTGCGGTGATCGCAGCCCCTAAACCCAGACAAATGGATTTGATCGGCTTAGATTAATCGGCTTCTTTTGGCGCGACTTCTGGCGATCCCGTCCCCCCGGGATCGCCTTTCGTTTTCCACTAAAGACAATTGTGTTTCACAATATAGCGGTTTTGTCTTGCGATAGTAGGATTGATTTTATAAACAAATGCCATCTTGGGAATCGGTTGTCGATTCCACGAAGACAAGATATCGGTTCAGATGATCTCGAATCGGGTGATCCGACTGTTTGGGTAGTTACGCCTTTGCGGTCTTAGAGCAAACAACAGTAAGCAGCCAGATTTCACGCACTTAGACACACTTCCCCTATCCTGTGCAAAAGGACGGGGGAGTAAGCCGTGGGAACCCACGAACCGAGATGCTCAAATCTCGTGGGCTCACCATAGAGGGATGTTTTGTGCCTGTCTAGGCTGGTTTTGAAAAAAAATGGCACAGGATATTGGGCATGGTGATGCCCCAATTGTGATGCTCGGCTTGTTGCGCCATCTTGAGCGCAAGTGTCCGCAGCAGATTTGGTTTCGCCTCAACATCCGCGGCTGGGCACGGAGCAATAAGTGCTGCTACCAGACCGGTCTCATGGCGCTGCAGGATTTGGCTTTTGCAAGCGGCGATTATGAGCCACCGGAGGACCGGAAAAGAAAACCCCGAGGCCTGCCGGCGTCCGTAGCTTGCGGCGCCCGCGACTTCAAGTTTCGCTGTTTCCAGGTCAAGCGCAAAGGCCGCAACGCCTTCTTTGTATGGCACGTCGCTCCCCGATGGCCAGCTGCGCCAGGAACACAGTTTTGAGATGAGCAAACGGGTGAGCTTTGGGCTGAAAGCCGCTTCCGGTAATGTCATCCCGCTGCCGACCCAATCGGTTGCCTGAGGAGATGCCAGGAACGCTGCCCATCCATCGCGAGCCTTCCAACTATCGGGCGCAGAGCCTGCGGCTCCGGATGCTCGGTTCGGTGCGTAAAACGAACGTGGCGACTGCGGTGGCGAGTTTCGCGGCTGGATCGCCGTGGTTTCGGGAGTGGTGCCTGGATAGAGACTGATCCAGAGCCCGGTGGTGAGAAGGTGGTGAGCTTGACGGACGGTTCTTCTTTCCTGGCCCACAGGCTCGACCGAACAAATTCCTCGCTGAAGAACTGGCATGATTGGCGACGCTATTCAGCTGCCGAGAGATGAGGTTCGATTCCCTTCACCCGCTCCAAAACCGCGAGTGTCCTGGCAAAATGAACTTCATCGAACGTCAATTACGTGGTTGATGTTAACACTTTCGTTAGCACTTAATCACCCGAACGGCAGAAAACCGGTATGGCCTCACTCCATCGACGACCACACTCGAAATACTGGCAGGCTGCTTGGCGGGACGCGGCGGGCAAGCTCCACATCAGGAGCACCAAAGAAACCGTCCGTGCTAGCACTTCTGCTGGCACTTGTTTCTCCCTGATGGTTGCCGGGTTTCTGTGGCGTGTCGGGCAGATTTAGTCGGAGACCTTTTATCACGTCGGTCGGACTGCATCCAAATGCTGGTTGATTATCATCCGTGTTGTGGTTGATTATACAGCCATGATTCGTCGCCACATTACCGAACATCTCCTCCAGGCTTTGGAGGACACGCCGTCCGTCCTCGTGAATGGTGCCCGGCAAACCGGCAAAAGCACTTTGGTGCAATCGGCGGAGCTGATGAAACCAGGGCGCCAGTATCTGACGTTTGATGATCCCGGCGTTTTGGCAGCGGCCAAGCGCGATCCCAACGGTTTCATTGCCGGTTTGAACACGCCCGTCACCCTGGATGAAGTGCAGCATGTGCCCGAACTCTTCCCCGTCATCAAAGTGGCCATTGACCGGAAACGGGAAGCGGGACGGTTTTTGCTCACAGGTTCCGCGAATGTGATGCTCCTGCCGAAATTGTCCGAGTCTTTGGCGGGTCGCATGGAGTTGCTGACGCTGTGGCCGTTTTCACAGGGCGAATTGGAAGGCGTTAGAGAGGGCTTCGTTGACGCATTATTTTCCAAGCAGCCGGTCTGGTCATCAGGAAAATCAAGCGGGGTTCGGCGCGATGAACTATTTGAGAAAGTTCTGGCCGGAGGCTATCCCTTGGTGGTTGCCCGCAACACCGTGGCGCGCCGCAAGGCCTGGTTCCAATCCTACTTGACGACGATTCTCCAGCGTGATGTTCGTGACCTGAGCAATGTTGCTGACGTGACGGCTGTGCCCCGTCTGCTCTCGGTCGTCGCCACCCGTGCCGGTGGTCTGTTGAATTTTGCTGACCTATCACGAACCCTCGCGTTGCCGCAAACAACATTAAAACGCTATTTCGCCCTGTTGGAAGCCACGTTTCTGGTGCAACTGTTGCAGCCTTGGTCGAGCAACTTGGGACAACGCCTCATTCAAACCCCAAAGGTTTATTTGGATGACACAGGGCTGCTGGCCCATTTATTGGGATTGACCGTGGAACGGCTCAAGGTCGACGGCACATTGGCGGGCGGGGTGCTGGAGAATTTTGTGTTGATGGAACTGCGCAAACAATCGGCTTGGAGCAAGATTCAGCCGGAATGTTTCTACTGGCGCACGGCGGCTGGACAGGAAGTGGACATGGTGCTCGAAGATAGTGCCGGGCGGTTGGTGGGGGTGGAAATAAAAGCTGGGGCCACATTGGGCGGAAGCGATGTTCGGGGTTTGCAGGCGATGGCCAACGCTGCGGGCAAACGTTGGGTTCGCGGAGTAGTGCTTTACACCGGCACCGAAGTCATTCCGTTTGCCGCCAACCTGCACGGTTTGCCGGTATCGCACCTTTGGGCGGGACACAAATAATCGGAATGGTCTTCCTGTCTTCTCAACCAGACATGCAGAGTCCGAGCGTGATTCCGAAGTGCCATCCAATGGCAGAGCGAACGCGGTCAAGGTGGAGGCGACGGGTGCAGGGAGCACAACCTTGACGGCGTGAGCGAGCCATATAATGGAGGCAAGAGGCACGCTCGGCTTGGAAGCGGCGCAGGGCGAGTTCAGCCATGAGGAGGGGCAGCCGAGCTACTTGCTCTTTGTACATTAGCCCGACCTCTTGAGCGAAAAGCCGATTCTGCCACACCCTCCTCACTACCTGGATAGGATGGTACAGTTCGCTGAAGCGCCAAGTGTTGAACCTGTGTTCGTTTCGCCGGACTTCATCCCAGGTGACTCGCGCACCGTCGATCTTCTCCAACTCCGTCACTACAAGGCGTGCCTCCTTGTTGTTAAGCCTTGGCACAAGTTTGCTGAGCGGGGTGTCGCCTCGAACCTCAATCGACATTCCCCAGATCCAATTAACGAGGAGTACGTCCCGGCTAATCTCATTTCCGAAGTGGACTGCATCAATATAGCTCTGGGCAGCGTCCGCAAGGCGGTTGTCCATTTCCCACAATCGCCCCTCAGCCTCTAGCAGTCCGGCCAGTAGCTTCATGGACGCCATCTCGTGATCCAGCGTTCCAAAGCTAGTCCAGGAGGAGTCAACGAGAGGAGGAGGAGGAGCACACTGGTGGGTCAGGCCAAGGCGCAAAAGGCGAAGCGGTTCTGAGTTCATGCCCACCCATGCTCGAAGGTTGTCGCGGTCAAGGGTCGAAGAGTCGATTGTTTCGCTGATCACCAACCCTGACGCCTTTAGGAAATCATCGTAGCCGTTTGGGCTCGGCAATGGCGGGTGAGCAGGACCAGCGGAAAAGAAGCACGCCGCCAACATGGCCACCACAGATACGCCAGCCAAGGCGAGCAGCAGTGTGCGGAGTTTTCGCGCCATCGGTGGCGGCTAGCATGGCACACCACAGGGTGCCGTCAACGACCTCTCACAGCCTCCACGCAGCGGCCTCCCAGATCGCCCACAACGCCCAACGAGGCAGACGCACCGGATGACGCGCCTCGATGGCCCTCGACTGCCCCCACAATGTCCTGGACAACAAAGCCCAACATAACCGTCAGCTTGGGGCCAACCTCGGCATTGCCGTCAGGTTCGGCATGTGGTCAACTCGATTGGGCCTTTGCCCTCATGACTCTCTTGGTTATCGCAGACGACGACGAGGTTCGGCACCAGATCGCGCCGGAACCAGCCGACGTTGTGGTCGCATGTGGGGACCTAGCTGATTGGACCATCCTCCAGATCGCCACGGCGGTCCAATGCTCCTGTATCTACACGGTGAAAGACAACCACGACAGCAGCGGTGCCTTTCCGTCGCCGATTGTCGATCTCCACCTTGTCGTCCAGGAGCATGGTGGGTTGCGGTTCGGCGGATTCAACGGTTCATGGAAGTACAAGCCTAGGGGCAACTACCTCTACGACCAGTCCGAGGCCCGGCGGTTGCTCACGGGTTTCCCAGCCGTTGACGTGTTCGTCTCGCACAACTCGCCGAGGCATGTCCATGACCGCGAGGATGAGGTCCACTTCGGCTTCGACGCGTGCTTGGAGTATATCCACCGCGTTCACCCAAGGCTGTTCTTGCACGGGCACCAGCACGTCAACCAGGAGACGCTGGTGGGCGCGAGCAGGGTCCTTGGCGTCTATGGCCACCAGAGGATCGAGTTGTAGGCCCAATGCCAACCGAAGCACGGTATGCCCACTCCCACAACGAAGCAGGCCGTTATCGGCAAAACCAAGTTGAGGCTCGTCACCGGCGACATCGCCATCCAGGACACCGACGCGGTGGTCACCGCCAGCGCGGTTCGCTGAAGGAGGATGGCTACTGGAAATCCGCCCCATGAGCTATTCCCTTGAAGGTTTCGTTGCGCGGACGGCAGTTTTTGATGAGGAACACCGCCGTGGGCTAATCGACATGGTGCCACTCGCGCAGAGTTTTGCGCTGGTGCCGCTTACCGACCATCTCCACAACTTTTTCCCCGATTCCACGGGCCAGCCATACCAACACATGTATACGCTCACCCCCGCGCTGGCAGACTGGGCGGCGGAACTGTCTGTTATTGGAGCAGTCGCTTTTCTTGAGGCGGAGTTCTTTGGTGGCACGGGTGCGCACGCATCCATAGTCTGGCGTAGTAAGGAGGTCGTGCTCGTGCTGCCTGCCAATCTGCCAGCCACTGGGCATGGTTGCGATACCCATTTTCTTTGAGCTGGTGCTGGGCCTTGAACAACCGGCGTCCGCCGAAACAGAAGTTCGGCTTGCCTGCCTTGATCTGGTCTTCCCACTTGGCTAGCCGGCACTGCCACCGGGCCAGCTTGCGTTTCCGTTGGTGGCGAATGTTCGAATCTTCCTCTTTGGCAATGACCTTCTCCAGAGTGGTAATCCGTTGGGCCAGCTCACGAATGCGTCGGGTTAGTCCCTGCTTGCAAGCGAGGGTCATCCCTTCCAATTGAATCTTGATGGCGTTGAGTTGGCGAGCGGTCCAACCTTCACTTCGGAGCAGCCCTTTGACGACATCCTCCACCTTCTGTCCCTGGCAGTTAACCG